>Ga0123355_10012748_pt1 | contig 13035 bp, 14 predicted proteins | sample TergutEmb28metaG_3_FD_89872 | JGI IMG/M metagenome (GOLD analysis project Ga0123355, IMG submission 89872) | Embiratermes neotenicus P1 segment gut microbial communities from Petit-Saut dam, French Guiana - Emb289 P1 | ecosystem: Host-associated > Arthropoda: Insects > Digestive system > Gut ... | reverse complement strand
GGTATTAAACATGGCATTGATTGTGGAACTCTTACCAGAACCAGTTGCGCCAGTTATCATGATATTTACTTTCGTGCCTTTTAGTTTAAGCACATTTGTAAGTAGCTTTTGTTTTTCAGTATCAGGGATATCAGCGTTAAGTATATCTTTTTCCATTTCGTCATAGATGTTGGAGTCATCTTGATTCATTTCCCCTTGATTGGTAGCCGATTCAAGCCTATACCCACTGGCTAGTCTACCAGTCTTTGACTCGTTCCTATTTTGGCTTTGCGGTTTTTGTTCCCCTGAATTAACGATAGACTTAATGATAGTTTCAGCAGGGGAAGGGAAAGGATTAGGATTTTCCTCGAAGATATTTGGGAAAACTTTCTTTTCAAACATAAAAATCTCCTTTATAGTCATATTGTATAGAACGTTTCTTTGAAGCAATGCTACAAAAGCATGTAATTACCTATGCTCTTTTCGGACTTCTTTGTTTATCCACTGTGTTGTGTAACCACTGATAACAGCTATCCGTTCTCTGTCCAGTTTACTTTCACAGTTAGCAGATATGGTTGCAACATGTTCTATTTTGTAGAACTGCTTAGGGCAACTTATACTACAGCCCCTAAAATAGATATACATTTTCATAGCGGTTTCCAACCCGAAGATTTTATATATTTTCACATAGTCGCCTTTGAGTATGTTCTCAAAATCTACGGAATCCGTATCATTACTATTACTTCCAGTCAACGAGAGTAAATCGTAAATATCTCGCCTGTCTTTTTCAGCAGTTGCTATCATTTTTTAATCACCTCTCTGTGAATTATTTTAGACTTTGCATATCTCAAAAGCAATGACAAAGCAATGTGTAAAATGCCAAGAAAAATGAGGATTATAAGCCTAGATATTTTGCATGGTATTTTTCATGTTAAAATACCATGCAAAACTTAGGCTATTGTTTTGACGAGAAATATAACCTTTTCTATTCGTTGTTGACTTCCTCTAATAGCCATTCAGGGGCGTATTTCTTTGGAATGAATAACACAAGCCCATAGTCACTAGAGAACATATATAGGGCTTTTATGAAATCACCATTAGCGGTTTCTATCGTTTCCATAAATTCAGGCAATGTGTCACCAATATCTAATTCCAGTTCCCTTAATTTAGCGGGACTACAGGGTTCGTCATGCGGAACATATACAACATATCCGCCGTTATCGTCTATTTCTCTATTATCTCCATAGTTTTCATCTAGGATTTTTAAGGATTCGGCTATTTTTTCTCTAACCTCTTGTGGGGTACTCTCTGGCAACCGCTCGGCTAAATGCCTTTCATAAAGCAATGTGAACATTTCACTTGCTCCCTTCTAAAAGATAAGCCCCATTCCTCTACATTGGGAATAGGGCTTGAATATAAACTTTTGTAATGCTGTAGCGTGGTGTGTACTATCGAAGATACTCACTCTGTTTCTTCTTGCGGGGTATCTGGTGTTTCTTGAACATTTGTTTCTTCGTTAGGGGCTTCGCTTTCTGGAGTAGCTTGTTGTTCATCAGCTTTACCTTCTTTGTCCTTGCCCTTAGCTTTGGTTTTCTTATTTTTGGCGTTTTCTAGGGCTTCCTGTTCTTTTTGCAGTTTCTTAAAGTTTGGTAACTTTAACGGTACTAGCTCCCAATGGTTTTTTATTGCTGGTGTTAGTGGATGAAATCCAGTCTTTCCGCATGGTGAAAGTATTTCAACGATTTTAGACTTGTGGGGTTCTAGGAGTTGTAATACCTCCATTTGCCGTTTTAACATTTTTTTACTGCTCTCTCCACCCTTGCCATACGCAATTATGATTTTTTGAATAGAAGGGTCTGCTGCACTTTCGGCTATGCAAGTATCATTCGCAGATAAATTGGGTTCAGTGTCATTGCTATTCCAGTGTAACTTAGAATAAAGATTCCAAATAACAACCCCTCCAAATCCTAACTTAGAAGTATTGTTTTGGACAAGGATTGTAGTTAAATCCTGTTGTTGGGGGTCACATGTGCTTGGGAAAATCATCAAAATTGTACATTTAGGCTTTTCAGTGTCCCAAACTTTCTCAAGTATGAAGCGGTGGGGTTTACCTCCATTGTCATCATGTACAATTTTGGTAGTCATGGTGTTAGTTATAGTTTTCATGGTTGTATTTCCTTTCTGAAATATATATAATTTTAATTGGGTTTACTTTGAATTAACCCAAATTGGATAGCCAAATAGGCGTTGAGTTTACTGTTTTTCAGCCCATCCATAAGACGTAAAATCACCTTTTGAGTTGATACGAATATCTCGTCCATATGCTTCAAAGTCAATATAATCCGCTAGGGCAGTAATAGTTTCATGGTTATGCCTTTCAATTTCGTAGATATAGAAACGCCCTAATTCCTCATCATTTGTAATGTTTGGATAAAGCATATAGTTTGACAACTCATCCAAAATATCTTTTACTTGTGATAGACTGTTGCAGTCAAGTTCAATCACGGCATGAAGTAATGTTTTCTTTGATTTATCAAGATTGTCAATAGACTCTGCTATTTCATTGAGCAAATGAATATTTGTGTATTCGCCTACTTTTAATCCATAGTCATTCTCATAATCTGTGATGAAATACTCCTCGTACCCTTCACCAATGCCAATGACTTTTAGTGCAGTTTGAATCTGTAAATCAGAACAAGGCAATTGCAACCATTGCCCTATGAGTTCTCCATTGTTGTACTTTCCTAAATTCGTAACAAAAATCCGCACGAAATCACATCCTAAAATTAATATTGGTAGGTTAATTTTTTGAAGGGCTTACCCATCCATCAAGCAAATGCACTTTCCCAAATGGGATACTATCATCAACGCTTGGGGCTTTATTAACCATAAACATACCAACACTTACGGAACATGGGTACTTCTCGTACATGACGTTATACAATTCATCATATATAGCTTGAGAAACACGAATTTTACAGGGGTCTAAAAAGTCATTCCCATTCCAACCCAAACCTTTGTAAAAGTCCAAAAGAACCATGCCTACCTTATCCGCTTCGTGTGAAATGATGGTTGGTACATCAACAATTTTCATGTCGCACCTCTAATACTCTGATGGTAAGAGAATAACTCCATCTATTAAGAACAGTTTTAATTCTTCTAATGCAAAGTCTGTAAAGGGTATTTCTTGCGTAAAAATCAGCTTATCGTCATTGTAGCCACGCACTACAGCGGTACTAGCTTCTAAGTTGACGGACAATTTCCAAACTTGAAAAGCCTTGTCTAATTCTTTCTCGTACTGGTAACTACCAATTACATCTAACAGCCAGTAACAACCTGCTACATCTGCTAACGCCTTTACTCCATCCGTGATTTTTGGAAAACTAGGGATAGATGAAAAACGATGGTATGCAGTAGTACCTATTGATTGACAAATAATGGCTTCTACTTCTTCTTTGAGGGACATAGAAAAATCTCCTTTTAATTTGATTTTTTGTATATAAAGAAAACACCCCTTCGGAAAATATCCAGAAGGGGTTAATGTTGACTTAGGTATTTGGGTTTTCATCTGTATTTACAATGTCTGTGTTTACAGCATTTGTTTGAAACAGGCTTGCTTCTAGCTTACTTGTGGCTTCTTCTTCGACTTCTGCTAGAATATGGGAATACGTGTCCATTGTTATATTGAAACTTGAATGTCCTAATCGTTGTTGGGCAACTTTTGGATTTAATCCCAGTAACAACATTAAGGAAGCGTTGGTATGACGCATATCATGCAGTCGAATTTCTTTGAATCCATTCTTAGCCAAGAATTGCTTAAACTTGTGAGAGAATCTATCTGGATTATGAGGTTTTCCATCTTTTTGATGTACTACATATCCATCATCTTTGAAGTTTTCGCCCTTTTCCAGTTTCGCTTTATCGTAGTCATCTTTGGCTTTTTTCAGAATCTCCATTAAGCTAGGTGGTGCATTAATTACTCTATTGCCACTTTCGGTTTTAGGCGGTTTTTCAACTAGACTCCCCTTAATTCGATGTATGCTTTTTGTAATATGAATACGATTTGTATCGAAATCAATATCACTGAAACGCAAGGCTAAAAGTTCTCCTCTACGAAGCCCCAATGAAAGCAATATTGCGATAGGTATTTCCATGTCCGTACCTCTTGATGCATCTAAAAGGGCATTAACTTCTTGCCTATCAAATACTGTTGCAACATATTTTTTCATTTTCGGCAGTTCAACCATTTTTGCAACATTCTTTTTCACGAATCCAAGTTGTTCAGCCTTAGTTAATGCAGCCATTAATACCATATTTATATTCCTAATGGACTTGGTAGAAATAGAGCGATTACTAGCATGACTATGTTCCGCAAGAGAATTATAATATCGTTGCAAGTCTAATGCCGTTAAATCTTGTAATTTTATGTGTCCAAATGCAGGGACAATATGGCTTCTTATCAGTGTTGTATACCCTCTAACCGTTGTGGGTGAGTAACTTGGTGAATATGTGTCAATCCATTCTTGTACCCATTCACCTACAGTTTTGTTTGATGTAGAAACATACGTTCCCGTGTGAATCTCCGAAAGCAAATTGTTTTTTAGCCTCTCTGCCTCTTTTTTTGTGCTTGCCGTTGCGAATTTCCTTAGCCGTTTCCCTGTAATTCGACACTCCCCCAATTCTATGACCACTCGATAAGAGGTAGAACCATTTTTGTTTGACTTCTTTTCGATTCTTCCAGTCATTTTTGAGTTTCCTTTCTATGAATTTATTTTTGTTGGATGATGAGGGATAGCTATGTGTTAAATATAGCTATCCCTCATACAGCAATTAATCTTCAAACTCGTAGTTTCTTTTGCCTTGCTCGTCTAACCAGCAAATAAAGTTTGACTTTGCAACACGAAATGATTTTCCTACCTTGATAGTAGAAATATCAGTATATTTGACGATTTTAAGAGCCTTTGAGTAACCCACTCCAAGCACTTGTGCAATATCCCTTACGGTCAAAACGCAAGGAAGGTTTTCGTATGCGTTATTATTCTGCATTTAATCCACCATCCATTTTTATAATATATTTTGGAAAATTCTTGTGAAACAGTTTTTGTGTTCCCACTGTTCCCAGTAATCCCACTTTTAGAAATAGCATTATTGAAAATTCATGTTCCCACAAATCCCAGTGGGAACATAGAGATATTTGAAATTCAGTTATTCCTAAGCCCAAGTGCGACTAATTTTCACATCAGCTATTACTGGTACTTTCTTTAGGTAATACATGCCCGCCGTTTCCATTAACTCTTTTAATAGCATTGACACATCATCAGCCTGTGACTTGGAAACTTCAATTACAATTTCGTCATGCACAATGGCAACTAAGCGTACATCATCACTTAGTAAATGTTCGTTTATCCGCACTAAAGCCCTCTTGAGTATATCTGCGCCTGTTCCCTGTATACTGGCATTGGCTCGTTCGGTTATTATGGGTGGCTTTTGCCAAAGCCTTCTACGATTTCCTATCGTGCGTTCTTCAAGGGTATACATACTGTTTAGAATATTTAGACGATTAGCTATACCCCCATATGTGGCGAAAAACTTATTAACTTGCTCGGACACTTCGTATTCATTTAACGCAATTCCATAATTGTTTAGTGCATATTGCCTAAACATTTTGTAACCCATGCCATAGATAAGACCAAAGTTCATAGCCTTTGCGGAACTACGTTCTTCTTCTGTAACCTCACTTATTGGCTTGGAATTTACTAAAGAAGCTGTTATACAGTGAATATCTTGGTTATTTGCGTATGCTTTCATCATTTGTATATCTTCTGTAACCTCGGCTATGATTCTCAACTCTATTTGGTTGTAGTCTGCAATAATGAATACATTCCCTTCATCAGCTACAAAACATTTTCGGAACTCTGGCTTTTTTGGTATGCCTTGGATATTAGGTTGACTACAAGAATACCGCCCAGTAACAGTAGAACATTGTTTATAGTTTGCGTGAATACGCCCAGTAATAGGAGATATTTCCTTACGCATACCTTCGATAAGGGATATACTCTTAACAATTTTCTTATAGGCAAGGATTTTTTCAATTTCCACAAAGTCATTGCAATACTTCGTAAGTTCCGATTTTTCAGTAGATTCTATGGGTAAACCCATTTTTTGCAGGGTTGTTTTTACTTGTATAGGACTGTTGAAGTTTTCAACATCTGGTAACAGTAACGATAAATCCTCCAAAATATCCGCTTTATCTTCGGCTAGATTCATTAACAATTCCCGCACAGCCCGTTTGTCTACCTTGATACCAGTAAGTTCCATTCGTATAGTAGGTATTAAAGCAAGGTTTTCTAGCTGTGCAGTGTCCATAAGTTCTAATTCTGTCAACACTTTTGATTGTTCTTGATATATAAATCTTAGAACATGAGCGTCAAGAGCAGAATATTCCAGTTGTTTCTGCGTTAGTGGCGTTGACCAGTCGCTTGACTGAAACCCTTTATCCAAGTCTATACCATGGTATTTATAGGCTAGGTCTTTTAAGCCGAAACCTCTACGATATGCACCAGAATCAAGAACTTGTTCTGCTAGAAGGGTATCGTAGATATTGCAGTCTAGCCTAATTCCAACACTCCAAAGAAATTTAAGGTCAAACTTTGCATTGTGGAACAGCTTTAGGGCTGTTGATTGCATTAACGCTTTACCTATAGACTGTATATCTTGCTCGTACATATTGAAGAAATCAATAATATAAACGAGTGGGTTAAATGACTTATCTTTGCTATATGGCGCAATTTGCAAAAGCCGTATTTTGTTGGAATGGCAGTCTAGCCCTGTCGTTTCAATATCAATGCCTAATATTTCCGAATTGCTGATTGCTTCAATGCAAGTGGAAATTTCACTATCGACACCAACTACTAAAAAAGGTACAATTGAATTAACATTGGTTAGCATAGGTATTACTCCTTCCATTTTGAAAAGTGTAGGGCGATATTTGGCAATACCGCCCCACAATCAACGATTACAAAGGTGGTTTAGAACATATCCAAAATTCGTTTGGGTATCTGTAGCACCCGTACTTGGTGAATACCAACACGAATTTTAGTGGCAAGCCGATTATCTTCTGTAGGTTTTACAATACAATTACGGTCGGCAAGCATTTTTCGTAACATGTGGTCTTTGATTCCAAGATGTTCACCTTTCCTGTCTAGGAACTCCTTAACTTTGATATAGGTGACTTCTGGAACAAGGTAGTAATTATCGGAATCGTGATAGCACATAGTACCTTGGCTTGCTAAATGGGCAGGAGCAGATTTATCAACGGATACTATCTGCTTGGTGGTAATCATTTCTCGTAAGGCAGACATATACTTTGAAACATCATCTTGCGATTGGGCTATATCGTTTTGCGCTTCGGCAATTTTTATAAATACTTGCCAACCCTCATCAAGCATGATTTGATATTCGGTTTCGCTGATAGCTTCTATTTTTAAGAAAAACTTTAGAAGCTGATTCCAAGATACATGAAGTAGTGCCACGGCTTCCGCAAATCTCCTATGACGATTCTCATTAGAAGCCTTATCACGATAAGCAAGAAATTCTTCCTTAAAGCTAACACCATCACAGTTGTAAACCGCTTCGGATAAATGCTGTATATAATGGTAGGTGAAGCCGTTTAGTAGGTGTCCATTATTTTGTAAATAGGTCAATTTTCCAGAATCAATATCACCAAATCCAAGTTCTATAGCCATTAAACGGCTATTTGTGGAATGTCCACTAGGGATATCTTCCCCTGTGATTAGGACATTGCCCCTTGGGTTATAAGTTTTATTCATCTGGAGATTAGACTTTGCCCTACGCTTACCCGTTCTGTCGCCAACCATGCGTATAACCTTAGAAGCTAATCCTTCCTTTGCCTTCTTTTCGCTTGGCGACATAGCAGGGTGAAAATCATCAAGAATTAGTAGTGCGTCTTTAGCCAAATATAGTTGCCGCTCGATTGAAACTATCGTATCGGCAAATGTTGCAGGGGGATTGGTAAATGTACCAAAGAAGTTAAGCAACACTAGAGATATAGCCGTTTTGAATGAACCCGTCTTGCCGTACAACCACCCTTGAAATTTAATTTCTATCAATTCTGCTTTCAGTTTCTCCATTAGCAATGATAGAAGCCCAAAAGATAACAAAAACACAGGAACACCTTTAGCTTCGGGCGTAGCTGAAACATCAAGAAATACTTTTACAGCGTTGTAACATTCGAGAACAGGGGGTATTTTGTCAGGAGATTCAAAGCCATATCCTTTTAGCTCTGAAATATCAGTAGTATTTTTGGTGGATTGACCAATAACACCATCTGGAAAAAAGTAGCTGTATTGTTTTCCGTCAAAATCCCAACCGTTTTGGTAGTGATATACTACCTCTGGAGCATTTTTAGACGTTATCTGTATCGCAAACCTAACAGCGTCCTTAGAAGAATTTGAAAAAAATATTGCTTGGTTGCCCCAATGTGGAATTGCCCATAGCATGTTACTGTAATTCTTTGATTCGATAGTAACATTAGGTAGAGGGGATTCACCATTAGCAATGCCAGAGATAGAAAAGTGTATGTTTTTGTTTACACCATCATCAAAAACTTTTACTTCGTCTATCTTGGCTAGGAAATTACTGTGCGTGATAATTTCAACAGATGACTTGGTTTCTCTCACTTCGGAATACCCGCCATCTTCGTTTACAAAGATACTTGAATCTTCCAGTCCTTCGGCATACGGCTTAAAGTGGTCTGGGAGTTCAATCTCACTAGCCGAAAATTGTTTACCATTAGTGGGTTTGATTGCCGTTTGTGCAAGTTTTTCAACTTCGGATTTGAATTGGCTAATTTTAATCCCCCTATCCTTAAAATCCGCAAGCAGTCTTTCGTATTCTTGCACGTTAATCATTTTCAATTTAACAACAGCTTGCAGATATTCCTCTGCCAAGTGTGCTGAATTGTCACCTTGATAATACTGCTCTAATACTTCATCAGTCATTTCCCTGAATTGAAGCATTGCCTGAACAGTTTCAAGTTTATAGGGTGAAATATGGAAAGCAGGAGTGTTTGATGGTTTACCTTCCTTATTGCGTATCAGTTTAGGATGACAGACTGATATTTGTTCTTCTGTGCAACCAAACGTCCTACAACGGGTAGGTGGTATAGGTGTTTCTGCTTGTTTGTCAAGCAACTCTTGATGCCAAGCAATATCATCATCTGCACAATCTGGGTGAGATTGAATCAGTTCTAAAGCCGCTTCATGATGACCTTCTGCTATAAGCAAATGAATTGCCCCATACGCTTCTTCTGCGCCAGCTTTACCTTCGGCTATGCCTTGGAATAGTTGAGATATAACAGGACAACTCTCATCTAATGCAGAAGCAATCACATTTAGACTAACAGGTGCGTTGGGATTACTCATGGTCATCTTCCCCCTCATCTTCAATCAGCCATGTTTCATCAATACCACGAAACTCATCAATAGTTCTGTATGAATACTTTTTGGTATCGCTAATATCAGAATCCTCACCACTGGCTTTATCAACAACAAAAACGATTAGGCGTTGCCCTTTAATAGCTTCAAGGGTATAATTATCGTAAGGGTGGTCAATATCGAAATTGTCATAGATAACGCCAAATATTCGAGAGAGACGGCTAGTAGGGGTAAGAAAGCAAATCACATCTAAGTCCAGTTCGCCTTCGTAGTCCATAGCCTCAAATGTGAAAGTTGCAGAGTGACGTTTTACATCTCTGCCTTTAACTTTAATCATTACTTCCGTTGGTCTGGAAATACGCTTGATACGAACAGCAGAATAGCCAAGTCTAAGCCTTGGGGCTGTTTTAGGGATAGCTGATTTACGAGAAAATGCTCCCATAATAATCTTCCTTTCCTTATTTGGTTTTTTAAGGTGCATCGTTGTTGATTCATTGTCTTACGGGGGTTACATTGAAAATATGGGGGAATAACAGTACCTCCCTTCATGGTTGTTTGGGTGGTGGCGTGAGTGTTCCGCCTTACAAGATACATGATAACTCATATATAATTAACTGCGAGTAAAGTGGAATTTCCGCATTAAAATAATTTTAAGTGACAAAGAAAGGTGATATGAATGAGTATACAAAAAAACAGTGCCAAAACTGAAACTAAGGGAATTGATGCACGAAAGCACATATTCTTCAAAAAGGAGAGCGTAAAAAACAGACAGGATTCACATGGTATATATGGAGGAAATAATATAATTAGTTTCAGTTCGCCAAGTTATGGGTGTAGGGAGTTTTCTTGTCTGCAAACACTGCTATATGAAGCTCAAACAAACTATAATAAGAAAGAGCAACATACTAAACGAGAAGGTGGAAATCGTGAGAGAGAGAGTATTACTGCACGGGATAATTTAATTGAATTGATTGTAACCAAGTATTCCAAAGTAAGTGTAGACGATATTATGGATTCACTATGGATTGATGAGGAGTTGCTTGTTTTCAGACCTAAAACCATTCTCGAAATATTACATCAACTATCATTCTATAATCTTGATGGTGTATGGTTGCGTAAGAGTAGAGAGAGGTTGATACAAGAGGAGTATTTACGTCTGCTTCTATTTGATAATATTGCAAAGTTTGATATTGCCCTTCAAGATAAAACGGTCACATGGGATATTTACAAAGAGTGTATTATATATGCAGGGGACGATGAATACTTCTTTAGCATTGGTGAAAATGATATTTTCGAGGTGCTTTACAACCATGACGGGAAGTGTGATTATGATTATTTCGTTGAAAAAAGCGGGTGTATTGATGTTACGGCATATATTGGATTAAAGGATAAAAGACATGTTGATTTGGTATGTAAGGCATTGTGTTATATGTTTGAAGATAAGGAAATGCTTATTTACTTAGAAGATGATGGCTTTTGTTTAGCACCAACCACCATCTACAACACTGCTGAATTTACCAACACAGTATTAGATGTATGTACAAGAGAATCAGCCTTGAAAAACCCTAAACCATCAGTGAAAGATGAAGCTAACTTAGATAATGTATGATGTTAGAATTTATGTTATAATGCAATCAAGAGGGGTGATAGTTGCTTGGATGAACAAGGAAAGATTTATTGGCACGAACCTTTCTTTGAGGGGTTGCAGTTAGTTCTAAACTCATATGATGAGTTGTTGGACTTTGAAAGTGAACATCCACTTAGTAAAGAGGCTTTAATCGTGGATGTTATTGTAAAGAAAAAGAAAAATGCCCCCATCAACAAGGACATTGCAAAAATATTCAGAGGGTATAACCTATTTGAATTTAAGAGTGAGAAAGATTCACTGTCAGTACGAGATTATGATAAGGTCGTAAGTTACGCACGTTTGTATTCATCTTTTGAAAATGTTCCCATATCGGATATAACAGTGTCTTTTGCGTTTACTATGTTTCCAAGAGAACTTGTTAAACATTTGAGGGAAGAACGGCAATTTACAGTTCTGGATATGGGGGACGGGATATATTACATTGAGGGTGACACGTTTCCTATTCAGCTATTGGAAAGCAAAAATTTATCAAAAGAGAATTTATTATTGAGAAATTTGCGTAGTAACCTTAGTGAAGAAGAATTTAATGACACTCTCAATGCGTATAAGAACTATCAACCACTAAACAATAAAAGTATCTATCTAAACCGATTGTTTCAAGCGAATTTGGAAGTTTTTAAGGAGGCTATGAAGATGGTTGAAGAATTAAGGGAAATTTTTTTAGAAACGGCTGATGAAGAAGGTTGGCTTGACAGCAGAATCGACAGTAAAGTTATTCAAGAAGTTATTCAAGACAGAAAAAATATGGCTAAAAAACTTTTGCTTCGTGGTGATACTGTTGAAGATGTGGTCACGCTAACAGAACTGCCTTATGATACAGTTGCTAATCTGGTGGTTTAGTTGTTGGTAAAAACTATATGAGAGCAGACGCAGTTATTAGGCAAGAGGGTATGATGGTGTTGTTTTACAAATTAGCACCTGTAGAAGTTGAAAGGTTTATATATTTACTTTTGACTGAGCCTTTTGATTATACTGAATGGCAAAGAGGTTTGTTTGAGGGAATGTCTTTAGAAGAATTAGGGCAAAAGGCTATGGAGAACAGGATGAACAAACAGTAGAGTTTGTAAGGGGTAAGGGGTACGATGCAGAAGGTATTGGGATTGAAACTATTGCCCGTGTAATGAAACTTCCTGTGGATAAAATAAAAGAGCTACTTTCGGAAATAACTTAGCTTGATATAGCGTATGAGAATCTATGTAAACATTCTTTATTTGTCAATTGGACTCAATTCGTTAATATTTGTTGCAATTGTTTCCAGTCAGAGTGTCACTAGAGCGTCACTTCGGTGGTGGGGGATGAGGGCAAAAACCCTGATTTTTAAAGGACTTGTGAGCATAAGCAGGGCGGTCTTGAAAACCGCTAAATGAAATGCTATAATATGAAAAATACCCCTAATTTCTGGGGGTTATATATGGAGAGTTACCGAAGTGGTCATAACGGGGTGGTCTTGAAAACCATTTGACGGCAACGTCGCAAGGGTTCGAATCCCTTACTCTCCGTCCTTGAAAGCCTTGTAGAATCAGTGTTCTACGAGGCTTTTATTTTTTGTCTATTGAATTGAAAATGTAATTAATTTCCTTTCTCGCCGTCGTCGCCGTCCATTTGTAACATGAATGTAATATTTTGATTTTGGAATATTCTTACATGGTGCTAGTCTATCTTTCAACCTCTTTCATCTATTTTGTGTTATTACGCCGTCAAAATGACCGTCATGAGATTATTTTGCTTGGTCTGCTATCTTTCAACAGCTATCTAGTCGGCACAAGTCGGCGACGACGACGCAGGGTGTTAAGATGGTATCTGTTATCTTTCAAATGCACAATTAAGTTATGCTTTTGCTAAACTAAAACTCAGCCAAAACGCACAAGGAAATATAAAGGAAAACCATCCAGTGTGCATGTCAAAAAAATGATAAACTAGAGTTCGATGGAGGCGGACAAAAAATCAAAAAAG
>Ga0123355_10012747_pt1 | contig 13035 bp, 8 predicted proteins | sample TergutEmb28metaG_3_FD_89872 | JGI IMG/M metagenome (GOLD analysis project Ga0123355, IMG submission 89872) | Embiratermes neotenicus P1 segment gut microbial communities from Petit-Saut dam, French Guiana - Emb289 P1 | ecosystem: Host-associated > Arthropoda: Insects > Digestive system > Gut ... | reverse complement strand
ATGATGTTTATATCGTCTGCATATCCAATTAATTGCACTGAATTATGAAATACTGTTGATGCGGTTTGTACCGACAGTTGCCTCACTACGTTTCCCAGCGCTACATTAAAGCGGTTGGGTGTCAGTCCGGCTCCCTGTTTTGATCCAGTTCCTACCTTAAAGCCATCCGCCATAATTGTTCCTATCTTTACACAGTAAGTTGAGTTTTCCATAGTTGCTTTCGTTAGCCTTATTAGTTTATTCGAGATTCCAAACTGCGCCATTGTTGTGTACAGTTTGTCCCTTCGGATACTGTCATATGCTTTCTGAAAATCAACAAAGATCTGGCGTATCTCTACATTATGTTCCCAGGCTTTTTCCAATAAATTTTTAACTGTAAACATTTGGTCTGTAGTCGATTTTCCTGTTCTAAATCCTGCTTGGTATTCTCCAATTATATGTTCAGTGCATTTTAAGTATATTATTAATAACTGCAGTTAATATCCTATACCCTGTGCATAGTAATGATATTACTCCGTAATTTATGCATTGCAGTTTGTCTCCCCTGTTTTTGTATATTGGAACCCAGATATGCACTCTCTTTTTCTCTCAAAAATCCCAGTAAACGAACCCCCCCCCCTCCCAAGTTCCCCAACAGGGCCCTATGGAGAGAGCTGTCCACTTACAAGACCTTTTTTTTACATATCTCCTAAATTCCTCATAAAAATTCCCCATAACAAAAAAATTATCCCTTCTCTCAAAGGCCCTAGGAAGCGTCCCTCCATTTTCCCCAAGAGCGGGGCCCTTGTGGAAACAGATGGCCATTTCCAGAGCCTTTTCTACATAACCTTCTGGGTCTTCAGGAAAGGATTCTCCCTCCAGGTTCCCCTCCCAGAGCGCCCATAGAGAGGAATGCTCCGTTTTCAGCGCCCACCTTCAACTATCTCTCAGAGTTCCCCGTGAACGGAACCCCCCCCCCCATGCGTCCCAATGGGGTCCCTATGGAGAGAGGTGTCCGTCTCCACACCCTTCTTCTACACTTAAGTCACCTCGTAGACTAGCGCCCTGCCAGGCTTTCCCCAACAGAAAGACATTCCCGTCCCCTGAGCCCTTCTCCCCATATCCGTTCCTGTAACATTACTTCTATTGGCAACAGCCTTAATACTCTCGAGGAGACATTCGTATAAAGTACCCTGAAACTGAAAGCCGTCTCTCTGACGAACGAAGCTGTATAGTATGCAACAAGTTTTAACTGTTACATCGCAGAAATCTGGGCAAACGTCAGTCGTACGGTGAAAAATTCTCCATTTATTACACACTGTGCCAAATGCACATTACAATATTTTTCTTGCCCGAGTTAATCTGTAATCTGTACGTCTGGCAACATCCAATTTCTGCTAGAGTATGGTCGTAAAACATGTTGTGACAGAGCAAGTGCCTCGTGCTTGTGTAGCGTACACACTGACTGCGCCAGATCGTGAGCAAAACGTGCGTTTCTTTCGACGTCCGTGCGCACAGCCAAGAAATAATCGGACGCTGCGGCAAAAACCCGCTCGTGCGCGCTAACCCTTACCGCAACCGCAAGTGTTATGCGTCACCTTGCTACGAAGCAATCCCACGTCCTTCAGAAACTGGATGCCAACTTCCTTGTTGCTGAAGAGATACGTGAGAAATAGCTTGTTCGCAACGCAGTTGTCTCCTAGCGCGGTACGTTAGTAGGATTCTGCGGGAAGGCACGGCGTCTCCATTAGGTGCCGTTGGTATTTCGCGATTAAGATTTATTATTATCGACCATTTTTGGAAACCAAATCAAGAAAACCCACACTGCCGGTATACAACACAACACGACTAACACAAGTGCCTCGCGCGGCAAAGACGTCCACGATGACACCAGAACTTTTCGCCCTTGGTGGTAGGAGGGAGCAGCGTGCGAAACAGATGAGGCCTGTATTACACGATCAAAGATCTTTGACAAAGGTCTGATCAAAGACCCTTTATAAAATATTCTACAGTATAATTAGGTACTTTTATAAAATCCTCTGTGTGATTTTTTTTTTAATAAAATGCAAACTAATGCTCATATATTTGATAAAATGTGTGCGTACTGAGAAAGAAATTCACGCATTAGTGGTTGGTACAGTGCAACTGATTAAGCTTATTTTATCATTCTCTGTTTACATTAAAGCATTCGTCTGTGAGGTAGGATTGAGCATATAAACAGTTATTTACAACCTACTTCAGTTGTTTAAAGGTTATCACTTAAATTTTTGATACATTGAGGGGAGTTATTAAATACTTTTATGCCACTTGAGTAGATTCACTTGTGATATAGTGAAAAAATTGATGAAGTTTGATGAATGTTATATTTTTTCTCTAGTATAGGCGGTACGCGGTGGCGCAGTTGGTTGAGGCACTGCGCTACAAGCCGGAAGGTCGCAGGTTCGATTCCCTATGTCATTGGAATTTTTAATTTACATAATCCTTCCAGCCGCACTATGGCCCTGGAGTTGACTCAGCCTGTAACAGAAATGAGTACTAGGAATATTTCCTGAGGGTAAAGGCGGCCGGTACGTAGGACTGACAATCTTACTACATTAATGCGCCAATTGTCATGAAATCTGGGAGCCTAAAACTCCTGGAACCCTCGGGGCCTGTACAGGCCTGTAATGGGATTTTTTACCCTTTTGATTGTGGTATAGCCACCAGAATGTAATTTGAATTTTGTTGTTGTTGTTGTTGTTAACCACACATACTGTGATGGCAGAGGTAAAATTCTTAAATTCTGAAATTAATCACAACATGAATCTCTAATTCTGTGCCCTGTAAAAATTCTCAAGATATTCTTTTTGTACTTTAAACACGGTGCACTATGTGCAGAGTTTCCCCAACATATTAATTCCACAGCTCATAATAGAATAAAAATAAGCATAATAAACCATCATCATTGTTTCCTATGACATACAGGGCTTAACTGATCTCATTGCATAGCAAGCTGCACTTACTTTGTGCGTAATTTGTTCAATATGAATTTTAAAATTCAGTGTAATGTCTATGTATGTTCCAAGAAATTTTGTATCATATACTTCAGAAATATGCGTAAAACATGTGTACAAAAACAAGAAGTGCGGTTAGAATAGAAGGTAAACTGTCATATTTTTTAAAATAAAACAGGCCTGAAACAGGGTGACCCTTTGTCACCAATATTATTTAATTTGGCATTACAAAAAGTGATACAAAGTATAAAAATGGTCCCTAGTGGTATAAAGATTGGTAAAGAACAATTGACTATATTAGCATATGCAGATGACATTGCATTAATTGGAAAAAATGAAATAAAAATAAGAACATTTTTGTAGAAATGGAAAACGTTGCCAGAAAGTTCAGACTACAGATAAACCAATAAAAGACAAAATATGTGGTAGTGGAAAGGAAAAACAGTTTAAAGAAAAATAAAATAGGATATTTGAAAATAAAAAATTACAAATTTAAAAGAGTGGAAAATTTTAAGTATTTAGGAGTTATACTTAATGAAGACAACAATAACCAAATAGACGTGCAAGAAAGAATAAAAAAATACTAACAAAACATATTTTAAGGTAAAAATGTTTTTAAAAATGAAACATATCAAAGAAACTAAAATTAATACTAAAGAACACAATAATACACAAAACGTTAACTTATGCGTCAGAGACTTGGACACTAATAAAGAGAGCTGGAAAGAAATTGAACATTTTTGAAAGAAAAGTGTATAGAAGAATTTCAGGCCCAGTATATGACAATGAAAAAGAAAATTGGAGGATATAACCAATAAAGAAATTTATGCAAGTGTTAAAAAACCTATTATAATAGGGACAATAAGGTTAAATGTATTGCGTTGGTTTGGGGATGTACAGAGAATGGAGGAAAATAGAATTCCCAAAAGTGAATTATGTATGAATTTGGGAACAACAAGATTGAGAAGTAGATGAAGAAACAGAAGGCAAGATGAGGTGAGAGAGGATGGAAGAATAGATGGTGGAGAAGGGTGCCAGGAAAAAGTACATAACAGAGAGGAATGGAAGAAGCTCCTGAGAATGGCAAGGAATTGGTGCATTCTGCACATGCCAATGGAATTAATGAATACTTTAGAAATTAATTTGTTACAATAAATACTGTCTAGATCAATTTGAGGACTTTTCCAGTTGTGAACTCTATGAAATGAGTTTATTGAAATTCAGTGACAGTCGATTAGCTTTGAACTATTGATTTCAGGATTCAAATTTCTACTTTTAAAACATTTTGAAAATCTCTGAGAACAGAATTAGTAAATATTGTGTTAGTATCATTTGCCAATAGCATTTGTTTAGATTATCCATTAATCGTTTTTGAGCAATCATTTATGTAGAGAAAAAATGTAAAAAACCTAAAATTGATTCTTGTGTAACACTGTGTTTTATAACTCATTGTGATTGGCATATTTCTGGTGCAGTATGATACAATAAGGGGGCTGTAGAGCATTTGGCAAGTCTAAGCCATGGAAACAAATGAGCTGTATGTTATGCCTGACAAATTGGCCATGGAATTCAGAACACAATGCCTAACCTGTTTGTGGTTACAGGAAGTGGTAACCCTCAACCTGATCACATAATAATATAGAGGTACCCATATTACAATGATTACTGGAAATGCTTTCTGTCATTCTGTAAGCATTCTGGACACTTCTGCAGGAAGTTTAATTGCCATGCGAAATTCTTGCATTATGGGGTGAATTTTTGTTTAGACATTTCTTCAGTTACACAATGGTTTCATCAGTCAACTGCATACATATGGTTACAGTAGATAGAAATCATATTGTTAAGGGTAAAGTGAGCTTTCTGCTCTAAACTACAGTAACAGTTTTGTTTCCAAACACTCTTGTCATATTTATGCCCTGGTTGCATGAGCAGTAAGTGAGAGTCATGCTTGAGGTATTCATGCTGATGTTCTTTCTGTATTTAATGTTCAAGAGGGTGACAGAGGTGTGTGCTCCTTGTTCTTCCATATCCAGCTCCATGTGCTTTTCTTTTTATGGTCAGTTTTTAGGGTGAGAAAATGTTGCAGTTTTGTGTCATAACCGAAGAAATGTTTGAAAAATATTCATGTGGTTTTTGATTGGATTATAATCTTAGTAATAATATATTATAGTTCCGCTTATGTATGAATGGAGCTGGGATAGCTAATTCAGTATACGGGCTAGCTATGGGCTGAATGATCTGGGGTTTGATACTTGGCAGGAGCAAGAGGTTTTCTTTTCCTCAAAACCCTTCAGCCCAGCTTTAGTATCCACCCAGCTTCCTACTCCATGATTACTTTAGTTCTTTCCTGGGGGAGAGTTGTTGGGGCATGAACTTGACCACACACTTACATCTAGTGGTGAAGTTTAGAATGATTGGAGCTCTGTGTCTACTGGACATGCATGCCTTCATGGCATGGACAAGGATAACTTCTCCTTTTGCTTAATATGCAGAAATTTTAACTACTCATATGGCATCATGGAGCAGGAGGTGAATCTGGACATGAGAACAATACAGTAGTAGCCAAAATTGAAGTACCATGAACAGTAGTAGTAGTAGTAGTAGTAATACAGAACAAAAAGAACACTTTCAGATACCTAGGTTGCTTTATTTCATACCAGGATGAAAAAGATATTCATGTTTCAGTATCAGAATTTCTCTCAGTAACAAGAATTTTTAACAGAACATTAAAACCCTCTCAAGTCCAAAAACACACTAGACCAACAACAAATAACACTTTGGCATTACCCACTTTATTATACAGATGCGAAACTTGGGCCATCATAAAATAGGATAAATCCAGGATAACATCAGCAGAAATGAAATGTATGAGGAGAATGGCAAAATACACATGGCAAGATTACAGAATCAATGAAGATATTTTATTGTAACTTAAAATTCGACCAGTTGTAGAGAAAATTCAAAATTACACAAATAAATGGATGCAACATGTTCAGCAAATAGACAGAGACAGACAGACTGCCACACTTAATTTTGCAGTATCAACCAAGTGGGAAACAATGCCAAGGATGACCCCTCAAAAGATTTTTCTGTTGGTAATGGGAACAGAACAGGCCATGAGGCCTAAAACTCTGCAAGTTATGTGATGATGATGATGATGATGAACTAAGTGATAATTAATGATAAACAGTAACCAAGTCTGAACAGTAAAGGAAGTTCTAAAAAGTCAAATAAGCTTTTCAAAAGTTTTGAAATAATTAGCTGCAATTTTGAATATTTGTAATTTACATAATAATAATAATAATAATAATAATAATAATAATATAATGCTATGTTGTAACTGCAAGGCTAAATAGGAAATAATAATACATATGAATGAACTGCTGTAAGGTTGGAGATCTTGATACTAAATTGGAATTGTATGGCTGTGGTGTAAGGTTTCCCCTTGATATACTATTATACCAGCTTAGCCTGATAATGGCTTTAAACGCCAAAACTTACAGTGATTTACTGTTAACAAAAGGAGTTTATCAATAAATGGGAGTTGTGTCAATTGAGATAAAACTTACCTTGGTTTTGTGGAGGTACTCTAGGGTTGCGTTGGATTGGGGTACAGACAGAGGAAGGAGAGCTGTGAAGTGAAACGGGATTGAGCAGGAGGAGATGGAATGACATGTGGGTGTCCCCACATCACCCCTCTGCGGAGAAGAGGGCTAGGTGGTTAACTGGGAAATGCTTACGTCCGGTGTGCTGGAGCCGTGCGGCGGCGGCCAAATGATCAGGAGCGATGTGTCGTTGGCGGCCGGCTACTGGTGTTTGGGTGCCTGGGTAGTCGGTCGGCGAATATACGCAGATTGATCCGGTGAAACTGCCGGCGAGTGCGTCCGTCCTGGGAAGCTGGTTGTCCGGAGTTGCGCAGAGGTCCGGCGAGGTTGTAGGCGAGTGAGTCCGTCTGGGCAGCCTATTGTTCGGAGAGGCGTGGTGATCCGGCGAGGCTGCAGGCGAGTGAGTCCGTCTGGGCAGCCTATTATCCGGAGAGGCGAGGAGAAGTCCGGTGTGGCTGCAAGCGAGTGAGTCCGTCATGTGCAGCCGATTGTCCGGAGAAGCGCCGTGGGTTGCTTTTGCTCCTGTTGATGATGGGCTGATGGAGAGTGATGTTGTGCCGCATCTTGCGGAGGATCCCGTTGCTTTGATATGCTGAGTATTAAGTCTCGTCAGTCGCGTCCTTCGTCGGGGTCACCAATTATATGGAGGTACTCTAGGGTTGTGTTGGTTTGGGGTACGGACAGAGAAAGGAGAGCTTTGAGGTGAAATGGGATTGAGTAGGAGGAGATGGAATGACATGTGGATGTCCCCACAGTTTCTTATTGGCTTATTTTGAGTGAATGATATTACAAATGTATTCATTATAATCTTGACCATTATGCAGTTACTTAGTCACTGCCAAACTTGGGAATGCTCAATGTGACTGCACTGTGTTACATCTAACACATTAACTTACATATGTGGATACCCATTGTGACTACACTGTGTTACATATATTCATTGACACTTGTTGCTCTGAACATTTACCTCCCCCCACCCCCACCCCCTTCCAGGTTGTACTTGTACTAAAAGAAGCAGAGGTTGGGTAAACCATACAGTTATTGGCGACCTGACAGTAATTGGCCAATTGGGATATATCATCTTATGATAAGAGTGTCTTTTTGCATAACTTCTTAATTCTGCCACCAGATGGTAGCCCCATGTTTCCCTCCTTCAGTTTTACACTTTCTTCTACCACTCTTTACTCTGAGAAGTTAAGATAGCAGCTTTCTTGTAATGATGTGCTGTTGATGTGGTAAAGCTTGTGAATTTCTTAAGGACTGAAATTATTTTAAGGCATAGTGGTTGCTGGATTTTTATTACTACTGCCCTGGGAATCATTCAATAGGTAAGTAACATGCATGTACAGAGAACTAAATAAGTTTTAGTAAACATATTGAAATCCAAGTCCTGAATGATGGGTGGCCAATAACTGGAAGTAGTGAATCAAAATTTTTTAGTGATTGGCCATCCTGGCCAATAACTATGATATAAATAAATATGAAATTTCACGATTTTTTAATTGTAACATGACCCATATGTGCTTCTTTTGAGTGAGATTTGAGGAGTCCTTTCTATAGTCAGTCTTTACAGTTATTGGCCACCTGGCCAATAACTGAATTACATATGGCCCATTACTGTATAAATATTGTACTTAGCCTGTTTTAGGGTCTAGGCTACCACAATGCCTAAACAAGCCATTTATGATCCTGCCTGTATGGAGGCAGCAAATCAAGAACTACAAAGTAATCTGAGCTTTCACTGAGAGCTGTAACGAAGAAGTATGGCATACCTAAGACAAGTTTGCAGTTTAAATTAAGAAACCCAGGACACAAGGAATCTTTTGGTCCATCACCAGTTTTTTTGCATGAAGAAGAACAAACGTTAGTCAGGTGAGGGAGATGTTGGAAATCATTGGCTTAATATTTAGGGGCACAAACACATTTCAGCTAGGCCTAGGCATTATGTTGATTATTTTATCACTAAAGGATATTGGTGTTTCTAATTTAAGGTGGATATTGGAATTGGCAAGCAAGGGTTTTCCTAGGAAAAAAGATGATATCTTGAGGGTCGAAATTTCCTGACATCGCATCCAAGGCCGAATCCATTTAAAAGTAATCACCCTGGAGAAGGTTGGATAAAGTAAAGGAGAAATTTCACTCAGCATTTGTAATGTGTAGGCTACATTTAATTTTGCACTTCTATAACCATTAAGACCCACTCTTTTTGTGGGAATAGAATTATACGAGGTGTAATGAGTTATTTACATTTCTGTGTTTCTGTATATGTAGGCTGTTCTATGACATCATCCTGAAATAGTGGAAAGAACTGCAGCAAGTTCATGTGTGTCAGAAGAGAACATAAGGAAAGGGTTTGATGAAGTGCAAGAATGTATAAGAGAGAATAATTTGGAAGAAGGATATTTAATGGAGACAAAACTGGGTTTCAGATATGTCCATCTACAGGTAGTGTCTTAGCAGAAAAGGGGGCAAAAAATGTCTATTCAATTGACTAGGGATCATCCAAGGAAAATGTAACTGTAATATTTTTATTTTCAGCAAATGGGAAAAAAATTTTGTCCAGTTATTGTTTATCCCTATAAAAAGATTCCTGCGAAGACTGCTCAGTCAGTTCCCACTGAATGGGGAATTGCTCAAAGTGACAGAGGATGGATGATGTGCGAGTTATTTTATGAATATATTGCTAATATTTTTCATTCATTTCTTGTGTCTCAAGGGGTAATATTCTCTGTGGTGTTGTTTGTTGATGGCCACAAGTCTCACCTTATGTATCAGTCGAGTGTTTTGTGTAATAAGCTGAAGACAGAAATAATAGCACTCTATCCAAATGCTACTAGAATACTGCAATACTGCATCCTGTAGATGTGGCTGTGTTTCATCCAGTAAAAATGTTTTGACGGAAAGCTGTGAGAGACTGGCACGCAAAACACCCAGGTGCAATTCTGAATAAAGTGACATTTGCACCCCTCCTGAGAAAAGTTATCGATTTTGCTGCAAAACCTGAAACACTCATCAAAGGTTTCCAGGCATGTGATCTCTATCCACTGAATGCAAATGCTATGGATTACACCAAATGCCTTAGTAAAAATACAACTAGTCCTACAAATGAAAAGATTGGTAGACAAGATCCTTCTATTGTACAACGTAATGAAGATGCTGCCATGGACTACGCCACATTTGTTAATATTGTTGGGAAAGAGAAAGAAGAAAGATTCATCTATATCGAACTTGCAAATAAAATAAAGTAAAATAGATGCTATAGTTTCTGAACATTACAGTACTATGAATGGTTAAGAATAAATATTGTAGATATATTTCACAATATTGCTGAAAATATGTAAGGGGCCAACTACTGTAACATCCATGTCCAGTAACTGTCTGAAGTGGCCAATAACTGTGTCTTTGTGTAACTTATATTTTGAAGTTTCATATCATATTCTTGTAAGTGTTTCTCATACTTGTAACTTACTACGTGTTTTAAGGAATAAATAAGCATTCCAAAAATATATTTCAAATTATTTTCCAACAAGTTCCCCGACATCTGCTACGTAGAAAAGAGAAAATTTCCCTTAAATGGCCAATAACAATATGGTTTACCCTTCAGGGCAAACAGTTGTTTGGTCCTACTTGTGAACCACCTACTGTTATTACAACATTTCAGAGACTTAATGTTGGGCACAGTATCCCCATGATATTGTTAGTAAGTCACTTACTCGGCAAACTATGTAAAGAGACATGCACTGAAATATTCTTATTTGTGTGATGTGTGTAAAAAATCATTCAGGTAGTGACAGAGTCTGAAGGTGCATCAGAAAATCCACAGTGGACAGCACCCAATTTTGTGTGATGTGAGTTAGGAATCATTAACAGAAGAGTGTCATGATGAAACACATCTGTGCAAACATATTGAGGAGCATCCATTTTTGTGCTGAGTGTGTAAAAAATCATTCACAGAATATTGTGCCTTAAAGCAAAATCTACACACACCCATTTTTGTGTGACATGTGTAACAAATCATTCAGGCAGCAAAGTGATGTAAAGCTTCCTGACGGAGAGTGTCACTTTTCATGTGATGTGTGTAACAGTTGTTCAGGAGGCAATGATATCTGAGTGGACATCTAAAAGGATGCATATGTTGAGCATCCATTTTTGTGTGATGTATGTAACAAACCATTCAGTTGGCAAAGTTGTTGAATGAAGTGTGAAATAACACATAATGTAGACTGCCCATTTTTGTGTAATGTACATAAGAAATCATTCTCATTCTATGGTAATCTTAAAGTACATCTGTGCACACATATGGGGGAGCGTCCATTTTCGAGTCATATGTGTAAAAAATCGTTCAAATACCGAAGTGTTTTAAAGAATCATCAGGTTGTATATAATGGAGAGCATTCATTTGTGTGATGTGTGGAAGAAATCTTACAAGTGGCAAAGTTATCTGATGACATGTCCAAGAATTCATAATGTAGAGCTTCCATTTTTGTGTGGTGTGTGTAATAAAGAATTTGCAAAATGATGTGACATTGAGAGACATCTATGGAGACATAGTGGAGAGTATTCATTTTTGTGTCATGTGTAAGAAATCATACACATGCCACAAGTTATAAAAAGACATGAGAACGTCTCTTTTTGTGTGATATTTGCATCAAATTGTTCAGAATGCAGAAATCTCTGATAGAACATAAAAGAATTCATAGTGGAGAGTGTTCCTTCTTGTGCGATGTGTGTAAGAAATCATTCAGCGTATGCAGAATATGCAGACATCTACGCACACGTAGTGGGGTGCTTCTGTTTTTATGTGATGTTTGTAAGAAATCATTTACAAGATTGGACACCTTAAAGATAATCTACACAAATACAGTGGGTAGTATCTGTATCTGTATGATACCATAATATGATATTAAATCATTCATAGAACTGTGTGGCTTGTGGGGACAGCATTGGTTTCGTTGTGAAAAGTGCCATTTTTAATTTGGTGTTCATAAAAACGCAGCCCACTTACTGTATATTATGAAGTGGGATGTACACAGATGTAATTTGAATTGCTCTTGCTCATGTGATGTGTGCAAGATGTCATTCTGTATGCTCTCTTATTTGAAGGGGATCTGTGCATGTGGCATGGGCAATGCCCATTCTCTTTTGTCGTGTGTAAGACTTTATTCATGGAAATGGGTGGCTGTTGAGGTAGATTAGTCTGTATTATGGTAGGGATATGTACATGAAGCTCTGAAGATTTAGTTACTAGAGATTCATTTTATCACATGCCTGACCAAGAGAGCTTCATCACATAGGCAACCTGCATGCACCATGAGTTTAGATTAGTCTGAGACTCTTGTGTGAGATAAGGCAGTCCATCTTCAAGGCAAGAAATTTCCTGGCGAATGTCAGCTTCTTATGAGTTAAAGCTCATGTAACAGTTGTCATGTTCAGAGGCATGATAAAATGGGCAGCCTGTACTTTTTCATTTGTTTTTTTATATCATTCTATAGTTGTTTCTTTTGTCTTCTTTTGTGGGAATCTTTGTATGTAGAACATGTGTGAAGTGATATTCATAAGCATCATATCGTATCCATAACAGAATTTGCCAATTTCAGTGTTTTATGTAATAACAGTTTTCCTCTGTTTATTTTATTCTGCTTGCCATGCTTCTCCTATATGGTATTTTCCCTACATGTTTTTGTCCAGTGTGTGTATTTCACCTGTTTCATTCCAGGCGGCAATTTTATCCATTGAGCTTGTGCTCAGTTGTGGCACAATTTGTAACATGTGCCACACCTCAGAAAACTGAGAACTGAAGATTGAGTGGTCCCTTCTCACTCCCTGTGTTTCAGTCTGGAGGTGTGCCATGTGTCAGGTGCAACAAGTAGTACTCTGTTTGGACTCCAGGTAGCATAACTTTGAAGTGAGACATTCCTTTGCATTGGTGTGTCAGTGTTTTCAACCATGCACACAACTTCTTTTAATTACTTTATGTTCATACAGTTAAGGATGACATATTTGGATGGACCATGATACTTGCAAAATTTCCAGAGAGAGTACTGCATTTTTGCAGGGATCTTGCAACGGAGCATGAAATCTAAGAAAAATATGCACATTAAATATACTGATGAAAGAACTGGAAATGCAGATATGTATGTATGTATGTCGGTTTCAAAACGTTGTTCTACATTGTCCGACACCTAGACTCCACTGCTTCCTATCTTCCTACTGGCCTTCATTTAGGTTTCTTTCATTCATGGCCTTCCTTATACCTTCCATCCAGTTTTTCTTCGGTCTTTCTCGTGCTCTCTTTTGTTTCGGCATCCACTTCAATGCTATTTTGGGTAATCTTCCTTGTGTCATTCTTTGAACATGGCCATACCATGTAAGTTGGTTCTGTTCAATTTCTTTTATAATTGGTTCCTCTAATCCAATTTGTTGTCTTATAGTTACATTTCTAATTCTTTCTTTTCTTT
>Ga0123355_10012746_pt1 | contig 13036 bp, 10 predicted proteins | sample TergutEmb28metaG_3_FD_89872 | JGI IMG/M metagenome (GOLD analysis project Ga0123355, IMG submission 89872) | Embiratermes neotenicus P1 segment gut microbial communities from Petit-Saut dam, French Guiana - Emb289 P1 | ecosystem: Host-associated > Arthropoda: Insects > Digestive system > Gut ... | reverse complement strand
TTTTTTTTTTTTTTTTTTTTATTTTTTAAAATTTTTTTTTTTTTTTTTTTTTTTTTTTTTTTTTTTTTTTTTTTTGTAAATTTTATTTTTGTCTTCATAAACCTTTTATTGCCTCCACTCAAGATTGCATTTCTCAATCAGTGAGACACGTCCCACTGCTTGGATGAGGAGTTCTGGCAAATTGAAGTTAAGAACGTCTGTTGTTATTGAAACTTCTTTATTGAAAATGCAAGAATTTCAGTGAAATATGCATCGTTTTAATATTGCGGTAGCACATCATTTCCTTCTGCCAAGTTAACATATTTTTTTTTTCAGTTCTTGTAGGAAGACTTCCACCAATGGTTTTCGATAATATCCGATTGATCAATAACAAAGCCTACTTTTAGCAAAACCATAAATGGACTCTTCCAAACATCCCGTATAGGGTTTCACGGATCATATTGAAATCTAATACAACAGGAGTTTGCTTTCCTTTACCGATTTGTATCGATTTTCAACCAAATTAACATTCAAGCTTTGTCTGCATTAGGCACAGCATAATTAATGTGAAGGCCTTGAGGTACATGAGCCTCTCATAACTGTGTTATTATTGATTTGTTTTCTAGGTTATGACACACTGTCATTTGCTGTGTAGTTCTTAAGATTTCGAAGGCATTCCGATTCTTCGAAACGTTGGGAACTACATGACCAATAACACAGAGCCACACGCAAAAGACTTTAAGTGTTAATAAAATCTTATTAGCAAAAGAACATACATAGACTTTCTTATGCTATCTATAAATTATTCAAGATTCTTTAAAATTAGGATGTGATTGAATTCTGTAATTTGCATTCAATTGTCTGCAGGTTTAAATAAGTTTACTATATTTAAAAAAAAAGTCTCAGCGAGTTTTATGTGGAACATTACATGACACAACTTTCCAATGTACTTATTTGAGTACACTATTCTATTTTTTTTTATTTGCATCGAAAGTTGACGTCAGTATTATAGTTTAACAATATTTTTGCGACACGTAGCACATGAGGATGATTTTCAGATATGTTTGAAACTTACGTGTGTGTGACCTTTCTGGTGAGAAATGAAGTGGTCTGATCAAATATATTGAAGGAAATCAGAACGACGTCATTAAGTGACGTGAGATTATTTGTGATTCAGGTCAATCAGGATCTGCAGTAAGGAAAGAAATTTCTGTCCCTCAACAAGGTAATCGTCTTATTCTCTGGTTTATGGGATATTGGTCTTCTAAGTATCCGGGACGACATAGCGATATTTGCTATGCAACCAGCATGTAGGGCGAGCTACAGAATTCCAAACACAAATATACCCATACTATTCTTATTTTAATTGTATATTGATCAGTAAGAAAATCAGTTTACAATGTAGATAAGTACTGAGCTCTTTCCTTCCAGATGTAACAAACACAGTAATTGTACTGCTATCCCATTCATTTTCCGTACTGCCTTAGGGTAGCTAGTAGTGACGGACTTCTCAGCGATTACCGGAGCTCTTATGTTTTACAGAAGAACGATAATTTCTTACCAGATAAGTGACAATTAGTTTCCATGGAAGATCATGCTCTATGGAACTAGTTATTCCATGTGATTCCACACAAGAAATTGGTATTATTTTTTCGTCATGATTAAATATCTATTCTTACAAAACTAAAATTTTACGTAATGCATTTCCATATAAACACAAAATTTTTTCATACATGTTAAATATACAATACATTGTTTTAAAAAATGTATTAATAAATATTGTTGGCTTAAATAAGATTACTTTGTGATTGTATAAAATGTGATAAATTATAGTAATTTTTCTAAGAATAAATTTGTATTCATGATGAATAAACAATTGCAGTAACGTGTGTGAAATAAGTGAAATTATTAACTTCATGAAGCATGGTTTTCCATGGAAACACACACACACACACACACACAAATATATATATATATATATTAATTCTCAATTAAGAATTCATTTTATGCACGTTGTGGAAAGGGAAAGAGATTAAATTGCAATGAAGTCAATATAAGTGCTGATATTCACAAGCAAATTTGGCTCTTCTAGCATTTTCTTCTTCTCAGCGGAAGGTGCTAATATTTCATTACTGAATATATAATATTGTTTTAACTTCATACGATCCACGTACGATTAGTCTTCATGTCTAACCACCAAAGTCTAAAACATGTATGCTACCGATACGCACATTGTGTTAACAGTTTGACGTGGAATAAAGAATTTATTACAATACAATGTTTGTAAAATTCATGGCTTGGTAGCGCAATTTAATTTAATAATCTTACAAATTTTGGGTTTATAGAGAATATAATTTGGACATAAAAATTTGTTCGTCCGTGTTATGAACAACATTCTTTCATGTACGTTAGTACCTCGCAGATATTTAGAGAGTCAGACGTAAATAAAATTCAAGTTACAAGCAGAAACATACAAACCGCCACTATATCTTGTAGCCCTCACACGCACCAACGTAACAATTAATAATTATGGGGTTTCTAATAACAGTTTACAAGGGACACTTGTAGACAATAAAATCAAACTTTGGGTACAAATATCGATAAATTAATTAATTTGGTTCTTGATAGGAACAAGTGAAAGGGCCTTGAAAACTCGGTAATAAACTTCCGGGTTTCATAAAACGCCGGAAATTTCTTCAGTAGCTGAGAAATCTTGTTTTGTTTCAAGCTTAAAAACTGGACTGCCCTTTGCCAACCAAGGCCCCCCCCCACACTCCTCCTTTCAATGAAACTGTCTTTATACTCCGTTTCTGTATCTAAACAAGACCCGTGAATGTTTTCTAACTCTTGAAGCTATTTATGTCCGTGCATTAAAAATCGGTTCACACAATAAAACCAACAAAGGCAACAGTGTCGAAATTATATTTTTACATACGATTTGTCATAACTCCGAGACTTTCCGATCTGTCTTGATCATTATCAGGGAGTTGCTGAACAACAGTAACGCCTACATAAACGTAGAAGCACAGGTGGATTATAAAATACATTAAAATTTTTGCATAAAATGTTTGTAGATATCGGCTTCCAAAACATAAACTTTATATCCCTCTGAACTGGACCGCTGTAATATTGTATGAAGTTACACCCTCCTCATGTTATGGATCAGTTCTACACTAATAAAAAACGAATTTTAAAATATCTACCAATATTTTATGTGCAAATGTTAATGTACTGAATAAAAATCCATGTTTTTATAGGCTTTATTGATGTTCCATAACTCCGTGAAGATGATCAAGATAGATCAAAACGTGTCGGAGCTATGAAAAATTGTGTAAAAAAAATAGAATTTTAACATTAGTGCATTTTTTGTTTTAATTGTGTGAATTGTTTCTAACTCATTCCGTGCGTAATGTTAAATCAATGTATTAAGCAACAAATTCAATTAATCAAATGAAATAATATACAGTTCACAAAAGAAAATTCATGACATATATGAAACTACTACACTTTCGGCAATGGGGGATACAATTTCAGCACGCTCATTTAGGCATCAATCCTACTCACTTGAACGAGTAAATTATTACAATTCTGAACACACGATTTTGAGAAGCATAAAATTAGAGTGTCGTGTTATTAAAATTAAATGATAGTGAGCCGCTTCCCTTTGACCTTCCCTTGTAGATATTTAGGAGTGAGTAGTTCAATTTTTACATATTTTGTTAAACTGTGTAGCTGTGTTTTCCTTAAAAGTTCTTCCTGTGTCCTTTTTTACTTGTAAGAAATTTTGCTTGATATGCGAATTGTATGTTCCTCAAACCGTGCGTATTCTTACAATCAGTATATTATGCACTCGACAAAATAAAATAAGTTGCAATTCGTAAATTACAATTCGTGACAAGTATGAAAATCCTACATGCTGCGACACCGCGGATTCATCCTCACTAAGTCGTCTATAATAAGGGCATTCCTTTCTTCTAGAAGACTCTCTGAAGATGGCATCCTGCTGCCGAAGCATTTAGAAGTGTCATATTTTTCATGAATATATTTTATGAATTGTATTTTATTTTATTCTATTAAGTTCATTTGTTACTTAATATGAATAATTTCACTACCAGTAAAATTTAGGTTCTATATTGTATATTTAAACAGATGTTTTATATCTATTTCCTCCTATCCTGTTACATTTATATTAATATAATCCTCTTTTAAAGTTGAGTTTCGGCAGTCTGTTTATTGTTCCTTTCTTCAAGGCTTTTGTAACTCACTTCCATAGCTTAAAATGTGTTTGTAGTTTGTCTGTATAATCATTTATGTCTCTTTTTCGGACTTCTCATTAACGTACTTTCAGCAAAATGTAAGGAACAGCCTAGCCACAAACCCACGACAGACTGGCCATAAAGAACAGACGCAAACAGAATCCATCGTCCAAAGAGTTCAGTCGTTTGTTCTAATCATGTTAACATAACCAATAATGCACGACACGTGAATCAGAAATGAGATTTACTGGCAAAGAAAAAAAAGAGAGAGTAAGAATATGTGGCGAAGAGAAAGGAGTGAAAAATTAAGCGAAAAAGTAGAGAAATTAAGTAGTACGAGGAGAAGAAGGATTGAAGTATAAAAATATGATTTAGAGAAAGAATATGTAGGACAACAGATGTGGAGGACAGGAATAGTAGCGGAAAGAATAAGAGGTGAATATTGAAATAAAGGAGGATGAGAAGGAGAAAAAGGGTTGAAAGCCAGAAAGAGAAAATAAAGTCGTGTTGGGAAGAAGAAAAATGCTGAAGGGGTAGGATGGGATGCAGTGGAAGTAACATGAGAAGGAGGAGGAGAAGGAGAAGAAGAATAAGAAGTAGGAGGAGGAGGAGAAGTAGAGAGAGTAAAAATAAGTAAATGATCAGAGTATAGAGGGGCAAAAACAGGAGAATAAGCAGAATAAGGACAGATGAGGGAGGGGATGAAGAGGACTGGAAAGGGGAGGACGGAAATATGAGAAATAAACGAGGCGGTAAAGTGAAAAGCTGAGAAAGAAGGACAAGACCAATACAATTCCCGTGTGTGGTCAGTCTGGACACCATTTCGCATGGTATGATTTCTCTTTGTTTCAAACAGTTCGTAATGAAATGGCCGTCCGAAGAGGTAGACAGCTCTGGGAATTTAATGTTCATACTCTACAAGTATGGGGCTGATTATGCATCAAGTATTATATAAATTGGTCGTCTACTTGTACAAGAATGTCATACCAGTGTCACGTATTTGGTTCCAGTTAACTAATCAGCAAATAATTGTAGGCCGTGTGGATCAGCACAGTGTGTCCTCACAGTGAACGAATGAAACAAATCACCGTGTTTCACAAATAGGCGCCATCGTGTTAGAGATCGAAGTAGCTGTTCACCGAAATGAAAATATGTGGGCCTGATTGTTGCAACATGGGAAGAAAATGCTAGACAATGTGTTCTTCACACATCAAAGCAACAGATGTCAGGAACAGAAAGAGTTTTGACACTACATGCATCTCTGCAGTTAATAAAATAATTTATACAGTGAAAATATATTACGGTTCGTGAGAATTAAAGGCTATATTTTATATACTGCAGTTCTTCGTTTTGACACCGTATAGATTAATATATTTTTGTCAAACTTTGGAAAGAAAAGAGCACATTGAAAGCTGAAAATTCTTCCTAATCTTTGACAACAAAACTGCAATTTCTTATACCCAGAATTCCACAGTCTAAATTTCAACAACCATGAAAACTTCGGAACTCTTACATTAAAACATTAGAAGTTATACTGATTTGAAAGGGTTAAGTAAGGAAAAAATATGCATTACTGCCGATTTACTAAGTATGTTGTGTTAAACTAGATACTTTCGCATTGTCTAAAGGGAAGTTAATTTGCCTGTAGTTCGCGGGAGACATGGACTAAGAACACATTGCCTCTCTCTATAGAGGCTGTAGTTAATTTAAGTATACACATTTACTCTATAGAAATCAGAATACTGTGGACGTAATGCATTGTATACAAGCTCTTAAATGGGAATAATTCTCTTCGTTATGTTCTCTGAAGTTTTATTGTTCATGGTATCATTATATCAACAACCAACTTTTTCTTCCGGGGATAACGTGGAAATTTTACCAATTGAGTGCTCATGTATAAAAGTTTAGATTCCTTGCTTTATTTTAATTCAATAGCAGGAAATCATAAGTAAACCTTTCTTGTAGGTCGGCATATTTCGCTAAGAAATTAATAATAATAAACAAATTCCTGTTTTACACAAATATTTATGAACGAATGATTTTGGGTTCAATATCTACACAATTCCACTTCATATATTAATAACATAATTAGAATCGCCATAATTTTTTCTGCTGGTTAATGGTATATTAAAACAAAAGTTATGTCTGAACTTATTTTTCTGCTTCGATCTGTTTCTTTGGACTCGCAGGAACGTTTCAATGGAGCTTCCATATTTTTATAACTAAATTCTTAAACAGAGATTCAAACAATATTTTGACGAAGAAGAAAAATCTCGATTTGTGGTGCATCTGCAAACGCAATAAATAAAGTACATAATTCTTGTTCAATAAACCGTGACATTCAATATAATTTCCTTGTAATATACACCATATGCAGTAGAATCTCGCACCCATCACACTTCCAGGCTTGAAAGACTTTTATTAATTCCGTACGGGTGAAACAGCATCGTATGACCGATCAAAACTGTTACACAATTATATTTGTTTATGTTGCTCAGAACAGAATTTGCACACCAGTACGGTATTATCTTTTGTACACATGACCGTTTTGTCACCATTCTTTATTTCATTCGGTTTCAGCCTTCTTTGAATTGGTAGGTCCGATGAATGTAACATTGAAAATCCAAGTTTAGCAAAGCGATATGTAGTATTTTGCATTAAAATTAATACTTGATATGTTAATTACATTTGTATATAATTACATTATATTACATTCCAGGTTGCTATCCAAAAATTCAAAGATCAAGATATATAGAATTATAATTTTGCCTGTTGTTTTTTATGGGTGTCTTTGACACTGCGGGAGGAAAGGAAGCTGAGGGTGTTTGAGAACAGGGTGTTGAGGAGAATATTTGGACCTAGGAGGGACGAGGTAACGGAGGAGTGGAGGACATTGCATAACGAGGAGCTGAATGACTTGTACTCCTCACCCAATATTGTGCTGGTGATAAAATCGAGAACAATGAGATAGGCTGGGCATGTGGCGCGTATGGGTGAGGAGAGGGGGGTGTATAGGTTCTTGTTGGGGAAACCGGAAGAAAGGAGACCACTGGGGAAACCTAGGCGTAGATTGGTGGATAATATTAGAATGGATCTCCAGGAGGTGGGATGTGGGTATATGGACTGGATTGGGCTGGCCCAGAATAGAGACAGGTGGCGGACGCTTGTGAGTGTGGTAATGAACTTTCGGGTTCCGTGAATTGCGAGGAATTTCTTGACCAGCTGCAAACCAGTTAGCTTCTAAAGAAGGACTCTTCACCATGGAGCAAATAAGTATATGATTACATATTCAATATAACATTTAATGTATTGTAAGCCTTTAATGTACTTTAAGAAATATTGCTGTATAATTAGAATTACGCAGCAGTGAACTCCAATTTTGTTTCGGGCACAAGGAATTTTAAATCAATCACAGGGCTTATTGTGGTATCAAATGATTAAACAGGGGCACTGATATAATGGCGTGTAATCTTGGAGCGAATATCCTATTGAATACAGGTCTGGATCACAGTCATGAGGGTCGCGTGTTGCTGGGATTGTTTAATCAACCGAGTAACCGCATCTCTGCACCTGCAATATACGGGTATACGTACATACAGTGGTTGGCATCATTCAGACACCTTTCTTTGTTCTGGTATCATCGTACTTGCCATTTTAAGTTATTGCTTATTTCGACAACAGAATTAAAATAAGGGCAGTTGAAGGATTAAAATGGTATATTTTTTAAACTTTCTGTCTTATTTGCTTAATTACCAAAAAATGTTAAATAAAAAACACTGAAAACATTGTCATTGGCACTCACATATGCAGTTATCATCAGTCAGCTGTACGGTTATTGGCACCCACTGGAGCCACGTAATTATGGATATAGTCTATTCGGAATCTTCCAGACCCATATCAGGGGAAATGTCTGCGTACTGAAAATATGTGGCAGGCATACCAACCGTGTTTTTCAGGTATGTGCATTTTGTAGTTATGTGGAAAACATTTCGTATGGATATTTTGGTGCATAATGAACACACTATGTCTGACAGTTTAACACTCTTGGTACAGTTAAAACACGTTCTCCTTTTATTTAACTAATACACCAACAAATGCACATATATTCACTTAATGATCCATAGTTCACATTAAAACACTTAAAACGCCCCTACATGTTTCGACCATACGATCATCCTCAAGGAACATACTTTGTTCCTTGCTAAAGTTACGGTTTAAAACACTCAGTGATTTGCTTTGTTATATAATATAACGAATTAAATCACTGAGTGTTTTGTTATATAATATAACGAAGTAAATCACTGAATGTTTTAAATTGTAACTTTAGCTAGGAACAAAGTATGCTCCATAGGATGATGGTATGATCGAAACAAGTAGGAGCGTTTTAAGTAATTTAATGTGAATTTTAGAACATTAAAGGATTTTATGTACATTTGTTGGTGTATTAATTAAATAAACTACAGAATGCACGGTGCAATGATAAAGACGTTCTCCTTTTATCGCTGTTTTCTTCAGTGCTATATTTACTGCTGTGTCCGCTATTCACTGCTTTCTTTATTTTTTTCCACTTTTTCACCTTTCTTCTTGTTTTCTTTCTTCTGAAATAAATATTTCCATGCTGTATATGTTATTACAAATGGCATCCTCTCTCTATTTCTCTTAAACTCCTTTTCGTTGTGTGGAAAGCTTCTTGCATGGGAGAAATGTGTTTATCGTTAAGCCTCTTTTCAGTTCCTGTATGTAAGACTGTACCTGTGCCAAGGTTCGCATCCATAGTGCTTGGAGTAATCTCTGCCACGTCAAGATCAAATATTTGTTTGTTTCTTTTTGTTAATGGGTTATATTTCTTAATTCTGCATTATTATACGGTTCCTACCTGTAAGTTCTAGCTTGTCTGTTGATGTTCCTGCTAATGTACCAATCTGTCTCTTGGGCATAGCCTGTAACTCATTTTTCCTTCTCTTATCTTGAATTCTGTTATAAGTTAACTTCTCACAGTTGCTTCGAAAATGTTGTATTTTGTGGTCGTGATAGCGTTTCTGGATGATGCTTTTATGGTTAGTTTTTTCCAAGAAACAGCAAGAAGCCCTTGTTTTCTGGATTCAATTGGTAAAAGCCACAAGCTCCAAACCCTTGTATAGCTCAACAGTCTACATAATATTTCTTCAGAGCTACATCCAGGACAGTTGCAAACTATTCCTTGTTTAAGGGTTAATATATTGTCATAATTTTCCCTATACTAATCTAGGACTGCTCTTTTCCAACCCAATTTCATTGGTCTGAAAGCTGCAACTTCCAGTGTTTGGAGGGGTCTTGTGGCGTTTGGACTGAGAGAAATCAAGCTTTTGGCTCATTCAGAGCAGAGTTCGCACAGTTGAAATCTTAGACGGTTGCGGTGTCCATAGGCGTAAAGGTTAAGAGGGAACTTGACTTTATATTGTCCAAGATGTGGATTGAAAACATTTCCAATAAATTCGTTGAAGACTTTGATGTCATCCATTCAGTAGGGAAGTGTCTTACACTCCAGTGTTCAGGAACTCTGTATGATTTCAGATGGCATTCTTTTGTATGGATATATCAGCATGGGTGGGCGCATTATTCCAGAAACAGAGAGGACAAGTACGGTTCTTATAGACTCTATTGCCAGACCTCTACCAACTTCATACATATTTTTGTTCCCTTTGAATGCTAAAACTCTTCCTGCCATTGAGAGAAATTGGAAACCTGTTTTATCAGCATTGAAAATTCTTGTTGGGTCTTGAAGAATGTCCAGCGTTTTCTCATCTCCTAAGGCATAACGAAACTTGCTGAAGTAACTGAAAGAGACAACTATGTTGTGTTGGGAAGCACCGGCTGCCTAAACAACCCCCAAAGATAAATAGCTTTTTTTACCATTTTATGAAATCCCTCACCTAGTGTGGCACTCGATGAGGTTACACAAACTTTCACCAGTGCAAGAGGACAAAACAGGGTAACGGCGAAAGAAGTCTCAAACCCATTCATTTCCAGGCATGTTATCTTTAAAAAGGTTTTCTCGTGGTTGACAGAAATTATTGAACAGACACCCGAACACCCACCTTCCTCTGAGTAAGTTCTTTTCAGGAGCAGTCGTTTGTCCATTTGACTAAAACTTGTTCTTCATCTTCACTAAGTACTGGTGGAGGTCCCATAGACGATTTTAAAAATTTGCTTGTTTGTCGATACCGTAAGTTTGGCGTTGGGATGTTTTAAAATGTTTTATGCTTTTTCGGCTATAACCCACCCCACCACCCGAGTCTCTGATAAAGCTACCTGTATATCGACAGAGTTGTAAACAAAGTTTTTCCTGCTATCTTAATCATCGAAGATGTAATTCTGCTCATATTGATGAAGAAAGAATTAGGGAAATGTCATCAGGCATCATTTTTGGCACTGCCAATGACTATAGAAATGAGAGGAGTTGGCACACCTCATAGAACTCTAGCGTCTCCTGCCAGCTACTGTTAAATTTCATTAAAACCACATGAGAATTAACATTGTGATTTGTTGATCAATAAGGTTAAAATAAAGGCAAAAAACGTAACTTCAGAACATATGGCAGGTTTATGCAGTTCTATTTAATGGATTCGATGAATAAAATTTTTTATTTTTCTATACAGCTGCTGGCACTCCGCCTTTTTTATTTTTATTTTATTTTTTTTTGACACCAATGGTTAACAGTCCAAATTTACATTCTATCACATAGAACTACTCTTCAAGAAAATAAACGTGTAAGTTTCAAAAAGCTGCCGTGTACCATACAAAATAAAGTAAATATTTGGAAAGTGATTTGTTTAAGCCTTATCTTACGAAATCGCCTTTCTCTGCTCACGCCTTTAACAGTGTCTGACTTCAATCAGCCTTGATGCCAAACAAAGCGCTTCTAGTTGGTAACTCAGATACCACATGAAAGACCAAATATCCATGAATCCGAATATAATTCACAGATGGCGCCATTGAGGCTGAATATCTTATTGGAACGCAAGAGAATGAAAAGATGCCAATAACTGTCACAGCGGCACCCACTCTGTTTTCCACTACACAGTTCCAAAAAAAATGAGGTGCCCAAGTTCCTGCAGTGGCTGAAAATGTTTAATTTCAAATGTTTATACTTTCTTCATTATCAGGGGTTTAAAAAAAACTTTTCTGTAATGATTTCAATTTCATCACCACACTGACACAATTTGGTAACTGTGATACCAGTCTGAGGGTGTCAATTAAAATTCCGGCCGTGAAAAGTTACCATATAAAGCCCTAAGTGCGTTAGAAATTATCAATGTGTTCCATTCGTATGCGTTTTCTACATACGGTAGTTCTGTTACCAACATGAGGCAATTTCTAAAATAATGTTTTATTTAAAAAGAGATAGCTCTTCATTATCTGTACTCCTTATCAAATATTGTTTTAAAATCAAACTGAGGTGAAAATACAGGCAGGATACATATCATTCATGGGAAGTTAGAAAACATTTCATCATTAATCTGAAATCTGAAGGGAAGAGGTCATTTGAATAGGCGCTGTCATAGATGAGAATATAATATTAAGTCGAAAAGAAAGGCACCAGGATGTGACGGTGATAAACGGAATTACCTGGGTGGGGGTAGAGTCCAGTGGCGATTTTTGCGAACGGAGTAATGAAAATTTGAATTAAATCGAGACGGAAAGTTTGTTGACGAGCAGAGTGAAACTCTGATTCTTGTGGAATATTCTGTTTTATAGAATTAGTAGGCGCGAGTGTGAGCATGGGGACTGCTGCCCACCCCGCACGTGCGCGCGCACACACACACACAAACACAGACACAGACACACACGTGTACACACATACACAGACGCACACTTACTGGTTTTGCAAAGTAAAGTGCTTTTTCAAGCTCTTCGACATTTTGCACTCCATAGACACAATACATAGAATACATAATTGTTTTTAAACAATGTTTATGTGTTATTAACATTTAGAGTCGGTCCATTACACTTTCGTTGATTCTGTAACAAACGGACAATTTATGTCATGACAGATACATATGCAGAGTCTCTCTCGAACCGCCAACAATTGTATAAGAAGAAGGAAAGCAGAAGAGTTTAAGCATAGCAACACTTTCTTACTTTCTGCCTTAGAAGGCTGAAGTCGGATTTTTTAAGCGATTGCAGTCCATTAGTAATAAAAATGTCGACTCTTTTATGTAGACATTCATGTTGTTTGTGTTGCCAAATTCTGCCTTTCTCTTTCCTAATTCCTTAAGGAAAAAAGAAGTGAAGTTAGACAGATGTCTTGAATTCTGTAAATGTTCTAGAGAAAGATTCTACAGATATTCTCAAATGTTACTTCTGAAAGCCTATCCGTGTCAGCGTACAAACCATCATTAATATACTAAATTTATATTGAATTACGTAGCAAACAAATAAAATTAGTTTATAAGGAAGTATCTTCATTGTGCACCCGTACTCAAAATAGATTTTATCATAATTATTGCTTCATACGGGGTGTCCCAGGAGGAATGTGCGAGACTTCGGGAGAGTGTTCCTTATGTGAAACTATACCGATATAACCCGAAACACCTATGTCCAAAGTAGAACGGTTACGGAGATAATGGCCAGAGAAAAGTTTGGGCGTCATAGGTGTCGACATACTCTAGGCCGTCCGTGACGTCAGTCCAATGCGTCTGCCCGATCAACTCGACATGTTAATCCAGTGACCTTGGCGTGTGCGCTACAGTGAGTTGGTGACTTGTGAAGTGCAAACATGCCTTTTGTTTTTTCCCACGTGGAATATTGCGATATGCATT
>Ga0123355_10012745_pt1 | contig 13036 bp, 9 predicted proteins | sample TergutEmb28metaG_3_FD_89872 | JGI IMG/M metagenome (GOLD analysis project Ga0123355, IMG submission 89872) | Embiratermes neotenicus P1 segment gut microbial communities from Petit-Saut dam, French Guiana - Emb289 P1 | ecosystem: Host-associated > Arthropoda: Insects > Digestive system > Gut ... | reverse complement strand
GACATCTGCCGTGTCACACGAGGGGCGCACATCGACTGCATTTAAGGTCAATATGAAATTGCAAACATTCCTCTTTCAAATGGTAGTAACATCATGTATTTCTGTTCAGTATTTGTGAAAATATGGTTTTGCAAATTCCTCCGATAATATATACACACCCTGTGTATCTAGTAAACTGTGGTTCTTTGGCAAAAACAAGATTTCTTCAGCATGTCAAGAATTAATGTTCTTTCACAGTCATTAACTTTCAAAATAACTTTAAATTTATCTAAAGGCGTCTGTGCAGGAAAATTAACAACGAGCCGTTGAGAAGATCAATGTATGTAGCGTGTACGTTTAGATTGCAGATTTCAAGCACTGTGTCTAAACACGCGAGAAATTGTTTGATGAAAGGAAATGCAGCTGGTAATGGAATGGCAAATGATGGCTACTTTTACTGTACGCAGCTGACATAACGTTTCAGCATTAACATCTAAAGCCAAAACACGGATATCAGTCGCGGCTCGTAAATAGCATTTACGATGGGGAATGTACTTGAATAAAACCGGACGTCCTTTCAATTACGGAACCTCCATTGCAAACACAGGAATGCAGTTTTATGTATTTACACTCTGCTTAACTGCACTGTCAGGATCTCTGCATTATAGCATTGAATGGTACAAAGGTTGGTAAACAGAGATTTGGAAATGATGTACAACAATGTGATAGTTGCATAATTTGAGGTGCCGTACCAGCACCTTCCTGAAAGCCCTTAGGAAAACCACAAAAAACCTCAGTAAAGATATCCGGTGTCCAGGCCCAGATTTAAACACGGGACCTTCAGAATACGAAGCACAATGCCAACCACTAGAAAGTGAGGTTAGGTACGGTTCATGTGGATCAGTGACGCACTGTTGATTGCTGTTGTGGTAAAACCCAGTTAATGAAATATGGATCAAATCTTATATTCACAGCCACTAAATGCAATGGTGACTCTTATGAGTATTTGGCTTGGCAATCGGAAGAGTAAATTACGTTGTTCAGGTAAGAATCTGCAGGTGAGAGAGTCACGTTCAGAGAGACGACTTGTAAGGAAGAGTTACACAGTTGACCAGTTGACCAGTTGCACAGTTAAAGATCTGCTCAGTATTACAAAAGTATGGGGAAAAAACGACGGTTATTTCCAAGTAATTTGGAGAAGACTGGTCAGCTTCATGCTTCGGTCAAAGGGCAACTTCTACTAGTAAACTTCTGCGGTAACAGGCCTTACAAATCATCTTATTTATGTACAACAGGCTCTACTAGACACATAGCTGAGTAAAATGATAACAAGGAGACAACGGGCAATAGGAAAATATATTTCTTCTGATTTAATACCAATAGGAACTAAATACTGCGCAAATGATGGCACTGAAGTTTTAAAATTCTACGTAAAATATTTGTGACAAGACAATAATAATTGTGCTGCTGACATAAATAACATTTTAACGCGTAGGTAAGGACTGACACAACTTACACATCTTTTTCGAAAAGAGGAACTCAAAGTTTGTTACTGATTCACCAATTATTCGAGTGTGTTTCTACTTGAAGATGCGACATTCCTTCACCTGGTCACCTATTACTACGCACCCTAAAATTCCTCATCGCTTCTACAAGAGAACTATACTGAAACCGCTGAATCTAGCTAAAGTCTTCACAGTCCAATTCATTCAGATTTATTTGACTATTACCTTCCTATCTACCACTAGACCCTCTAAATTTTCCCCACTTATGATGCTCTTCCAAACACATTCTTCTAATTATTTCTTAGTTTTCCGTTCGTTCTGCTTGTCCTGTCCATTCCATAATTCTCATTTTATCCACCTTAAATACAAGAAGTTAAAAGTAACAGAACTAGACTGTAGCTCCACCACGGCCAATAAAATGTGCGAACTGAAGAATAAAAAACTAACTAGATGTCATTTGTTATTTTATTGCACTTCTTATCGGCTCAAGCTCGCGACTATTATGTTGATTACCACGTTGGTCGTGTCGTTCTTGGTTTGATGTATGTTGGAAGTAAGGTGCAGTTAGGCTGGAGTAGTGTCCGGGTTGCAGGCTCAAGCTTGAGCCTGTAACCCGGACTGAGCCTGCAACCCGGACGCTACTCCAGCCTAACTGCATATTATCTCCAACATACAGTAAACCAAGAACGAAACGACCAATGTGGTAATCAACATCATAGTCGCGAGCTCCTGATGATGGGCATAGTAGTGCCCGAAACGTGTTGAGCCTATAAGAAGTGCAATAAAATAACAAATGGCATCTAGTTGGTTTTTATTCTGCAGTTATCACAATGATATAGGTCCAATAAACATCAAATTGTGCGAATTTGATTTGAAATAGAAGGGGAATCAGCTGTGGACTTTTGTGACTGAGGTTGTGAAAATTTCGCCTTCCTTTTACTTGAGGTAACACAGCCAACAACTGATCAAAAACTGGTCTGTGTCACCAATTCCAGGGCTCAATTGAGTTCAGGACGTTAAAATCCACTTTCATGTCACATAAAACAATAGAGACATTGTTATTAACAAAAGGAATCGCTCATTGTTGTGTGTCCCTATTTTTAATGCGTTATTTTGGTGTCTTCAAAGTGGAACATATGTACCTTTATATATTGTAGTAACACCGAGAACAGACCTTAATACGGAACCTGAAATCTGAGAATGGAAATGCAGTGCAAGAGACGAGAGGTAACAACATCGTTCCACGTGTCTCGAAACTGGTCGTTTTCAAAAAAGATGGGATGGAGCACGCATGCGCACAGCTCTGCCTGTACGTATTTATTCCAGGGCGGACGCTTAATAAATTTACTGAAGTCTGTCTCGTCGTTTCCTTTTATATTCGTCACCCCATCCTTCTCCTTCTGATTCTAGAATCGTCACACCATTCTATACGATCTGCCAGCAGTTCGAGAACTGAGAGCACGACCCAGATTTGGGCCGCTGAATCTTGAGTAGTCTCACGGAGTACTAGTAACTCCAAGGAGCGGAATCCACACTGCGCATGTGACGGTAACTTCGGTGGTCAACACGTTCTCTGACATTTTCTGTACTAGCTGTTCAGCATAATGTTCAGAAACCCCATCACTGGGCCCTATCCTGATCCTGTTTGGTCCTCAACCTGACATCCTACTTCATTCAGATCCATTTTAATATTATCCTTCCTTCTACACCTGGGTACTCCAAGTTACAGAGCCAGAAGTTGGCTCGAATTGATTGTGTCCTGTCACGAAGTTACGAATCTTCGAGTTTTGCTGCAGGAGAATTAGTAAGAGGAATATAGGTTGTAAGGAAGGGACTTGGATGAAACTGGCTCAGGATCGTGTGAAATGGCGGGTTTTGGTGTTAGTGGCGTCAAACCTTCGGGCTATGGCACCAGAGAATTAGTATTGCAGATCTTAGGGAAATATGTTGTGAGGATGCCAGCTGGATCGAACTGGGACAGAACCGTGTCCAAAGCGGAATTTGGTATTAGCGGTGTTAAAACTTTGAGTTTTGTTGCATAGATTCGGCTGGTTAGTTTGGGAAAACTTTAGAAATTGGATGTTTATATAACGAATAAAACCGTATTAGAAACTAGTTTCTGGACGGCCTTCTCAGATTCTCTAATCGTAACTTTCGAAGCCTCTCGTTCAACGTTTTACAAGGCACGCAGCTGACAACGCCTTAATGAACGAACCTACCTGTCGCCCTATCAAACGCCACGGAACTGGTTTGACCCTTTCAAGTCACATGCCTGACTCAGCTCATATTCGGAGAAATCACGTTCGGTTCCATCCGAAAGGCTCTACAGTTCTGGTTTTGATGATTTGTCAGGTGTTAAAGCTATTTATTTAAAGTTTATTTAACGACGCTTTCCATAATAGATTATATAATGTCGAATTATAGAACATCAGGAGAAAGAGATATGAAGCCGGGACCCCCTAAATCGGATGTATAAATGACATCTACTCCACCATGAAGTAAAAAAAGGTAAAGTGTTCCCGTTACAGGCCCGGTGTGGCCCAGAGGGTGGGTAGAGGTATAGCTCTACTCTTCCATAACCGCGGCACTAGAAGGGGGTGAGTGGTCAGCAACACGCCCCGGCCGCACTGCACCCCCGGGAAAGACCCTGTACCCATTTGACAGGAGGCTAGGTGGGCCCCAGGGCCGGTCTGGACGGGCGGAAAATCTCGTCCACACCGGGATTCGATCCCGGTGGTGATCTCATTCTTTACCACAAAAAACAGGATGTTTTTAAAAAATGTTATGTTTATGATATAAATCATGTTGCAACCTATTCGCCTAAAATACTGTATGAAAACTGTAGCCAGTACTCGTGTCTAAGCTTTGAGCGCAGTAAACATTTTAGGTTTTGGTCATCAATTTCCACATAAATTGTTTAATATATGTTAAGAATGCTGCACTAAATGTCAAATAAACAAAGATAATGAGTTATGGCCGGCGGTCTATTTATTATTCCAATATATACCACAGCGGGATGTACAGACCGCAGTTTAAAACTGTGAAGATGACAAATAACACTCCTTGTAGATTTACTTTTCGGTTAACTGAGCTTAGCCCCCGAATTTATATTGTGGTCTTGGGTGTTATGGTGCCGTGTAATTTGGTATGTAAAAGAAGGTAAAAGGTAAAGTGTTCCTATTACGGACCCGGTGTGGCCCAGAGAGTGGGTAGAGGTATAGCTCTACTCTTCCATGACCGCGGCACTAGAAGGGGGTGAGTGGTCAGCAGTACGCCCCGGCCGCACGTTACCCCCCGGGAAGACCCAGTACCCATTTTACAGGAGGTTGGGTCTGGACGGGTGGAAAATCTCGTCCCCACTGGGATTTGATCCCGGATCGTTCAGCCCGTAGTCAGTCGCTATGCCGACTGAGCTACCCGGCCCACAATTTGGTATGTGGTTACCAAAATATCCGAGGAGCCACGGGTGTAAGCCCAGATTATGAAGGCAGCAGGTTGCGCCGCAAGGTTGGTAATAACTTACCAGGCTAGACAGCATCGTAATAACAGCAGACCACAATACGAATCTTCGCACTGAAAACCTTATGAGGTTCTCACTACGATAACCGTGAGGGGGTAAAAGGGGCAAGAATGTCTGGCTCTTAACCTCAAACTAATATTTTCGGGGCTCAGAGCCCATTTTCCAGCACTTTGGAAGATGCTCTCCGATAAGGTTTCGTAACAAGCGCTTTCGTAATGACACCTGGGTATTTTTATTTATTTATTTACTTGGTTATGGTTTATTTAACGACGTTCTTAGTAGCTTAGACTATATAGCTTTGCAGAGTATTCGTATACTTACTATGTAATGTATGTGTGTATGTATTTATTTATTTGTTTATTTACCTGGCACACATACAGAGCCCCGGCAGTGAGGTGCTAGGTGGTGTAATTGACATGGTTTATAATAATTTATTAAACCAAACAATAAAGCTCTATGCATGATCTCAGATTTACACCGCGACATGGATGAGATCGGCGCTCTTCTGGGATATTACGCAGCGTACAGTGATAATTGCTCACCGACTTTTCGGGACAACTTATCGGCCCCATTAATGACCCTCGAAGATGGGACCGATAGGCTGTCCCGAAACGTCAGTAAGGAATTACCACTTTACCCTGCGTAATATTACGGACAAACGCAGATCTCATCTAATAAATTTCTGCATTATCAAAAAAAAAATCGCCTAAACACTAATTACGGATTTTACATAAATGACGGTTACGTTACTAATTGTCCATCAGTGACAATTAAAAATCCGGTCGCTTTACGCAAAAGTAATGTGATGCACCCTGCACAAAACGTTGCCGGCACTAACGTATTCATATGGGCTAGCTAAATAAATACGTACATAGATAAATTAAACATCAAAGAGGGTTCGCTTTTGACTCACGCCGACATCCAGCAAAGCTGGCTGTGTTTTAAATTCTGACTGTCATTTGAAGCCAGGCTAAGTAAATGGGAACAAATGTGATGTCATATGTCAAACTCCATGGACCTTCTAATGTTGAGGTTATGAGGTATCAGATGTTGCCAGCCGTTCTTCTTGCTGGACAATAAGAGAACGTCTTCCCTGCAGCGACACGTCTGTCCAGATTCTTCCTGGAAGCCTCCCAGTGACCCAGAGAATAGCTACGACCTGACCTGCCTTACACAATAATCATTACCACGGAATACACTCAAGATAAGAGGCCACCGCGCTGTCTGCACGTTTTCATTTCCTCGCCGCTTTGTTTGTAGCCAGTGTCCCACTTTGTTGTTTTGTCTTGTATTTGTTAATGTATAAGACAGTCAGCTAGGACGATCAAAAATACAGTTCCTTTGTCAGACAAACATAACGCATACCTCCCATCACGTGGTACTGGGTTCGATGACCGGTCGTGGTGAAAGGAGCAGGTTAGCCCTTTATAACATATTCTATCCTACTGTTTAACCCACGATTGTCCAACCTTTTATTGGCAAAAGGCCATACCGGTTATTATGGGCTGTTTCGCGGGCCGCAGTTTGAAAAACAACAATAACTGCTGTATTTTATATGAAACATCGTCGTTGGTGTGACAGATATATAAAATACAATGAAAACCAACTCACCTATAAATAGTTTTATTTATATGGCAACTAGTTTCGACCCTAAACTCGGGTCATCATCAGGTCATGTTTCAAGTTCCTGTGTCATGGCTTGAAGATGACCCGAATTTAGGGTCGAAACTAGCTACCATATAAATAAAACAATCTACAAGTGAGTTGGTTGTGATTGTGAATATTTATAGATATTGTTAATAACTGGTATACCTAACCACATAAATTATTGGGTAATTTTTACTATATATATATATATATATATATATATATGTGGCCGCAGGTTGGAGACCCATGGTGTAACTCAGGGCTGACCAACATGCGGCCCTCAAGAAAAGTATTTGCGATCTTCGACCACCTCAGAATTTGCGGTTACACAATCTAACAAACATAATACAATAGTTATTGAAATAAATAACTAACTTTACATATACCAAAACGTATACACAACATACGTGAGTAAATCTCCTACATGTTTCGGCATGCTCTAGGTGCCATCATCAGGGAGCCCTCTCGGTATCTTTGGCTGTGCTTTTATCCGCTTTCTAATCAACGGACCATTCTGAGGGCGCTACGTTAGCTACTGAGAGGACTCCCTGATGATGGCACCTAAGGCGTACCGAAATATGTAGGAGAGACTATTTCACACCGTTTACTGATATCGTGTTAACTCTTATTTCATTCAAAAGATCTGCACCAGGGCTGACCAACATGCGGACCTGAAATTTTTCAAAAATACCATTTAACAAACTTATTACGTTTATGGAACACAATAGGGCAAATATAATAGACAGCAATAAAATATGTCGTTGTTTGTAAATAACGGCTTTCTAGTTAATTTAATCCTCTCTCTCCCCCCACCCCTCGTTTTCGACATATTATATATAGAAAAGTGCGGGCCTTGGGTGCGTCCTTACGTATTATGTGGCCCTCCTGTGGGTTGCAGTTTGCCAGCCCTGATCTACACTATTCAAAGCCGCAAGTTACGCACAGACTAAAATCCTTGGCATTCAAATTCGCGTACGGGGTGTAAAAATACTTCAACACCACATCAAGGGAACACGCTTAATGGACGGCCGGAAAAACCCGCAGATTGAGAAACGCCATAATTTGTATACATGTAACATGATAAAGTGGGGAATGTGGCATGTAAGAGAGAGAAGCTAAAGTAAGGTAAAGCAGTAAATCAGTGAACACTGAACTACAAAGAATGTGGAACGAAAATATTTTGCATAATTTGAATTATCATCACAGAATTTAAATCAGACGACTGAAAACATTAAGATCCACCTGAGTCAGGATAATCGGGCAGGGGGGTCGCGTTTCGAATCCCGGAATCACCAAATATAAATAATGAGTGCTAAAATCGACAAATACAAAGGGCATAAGGAATATTTCAAGTATTCCAGTCTGGATTTGGACTTCGTTGTTATTAGGCCTATTTTAAATATTTGAATGCTAACAACGGGGAGTTAATGAAATGAATCAGAAAAATAACGGTGCCTTGTTATGGCATAGAATAGTTCAGGCTTGGATACAACTATGGACACTTGTGAATAAGGCAAGGCATTCTGCATTGAATAGTGCAATGAATTAATTGAATTACAAACTAATCTAGTGAGTTATCGGTTAACGGCTATGAGTACATAACCTATGGGATTACGAATTTACATCCCGACTACAATACATACCGGTGTTTCCCAACTTTTTTCCATGGAAAAACTTCTAAAATGTTTTTTTATATCTTGAAGAAGCCTTAATTATTAAAGTACACAGTGGTGCAAAAAGAAGGCATTTTTTCAAATAATTGTAACTTTTTTATTTTCAATGTAAAAAACTATGTTAACCACCAAAACAACCTGTAATAAATACAGTTTTGATTACTTACATTGATTACTCAATTACGGAAAATTATATCGGAAAGATGGAGTCCTTCTTGCCGTACACACGTCCGGAGCCTCTTCTCAAAGTTCTGCATCACATTTACTAACATTTCTTGTGGCACAGTTACAATTTCTTCGCGAATGGAAACTTTCAGATCGTCGACTGTACGAAGGTTTCGAACGTAGACTTTTGATTTGAGGTAACCCCAAAGAAAGAAATCGCAGGCAGATTCAAAAACATATGTTCTTTTTGCGCCACTCTGTATTACTAGACCATTAAGAACTGATAGCGGCTAATCTTTCTGTCGCAAGGGGTGAAAGAGTTCTGCAACAATATTAGCCGAACAGACACGATACGGCTAAATGTAACCTTAAATACAAACTGCCCAAAACACAACACAGAGACACTTGGTAGCGCACGAAGATTACTCCGATATTTCCCAACTGCCGTAAAAAAATCCCACCATACGTTTCAAGATATTTGGAATATTTCGAGGCATTTCGAAATTTTTATTTATTTATGCCATGAATTATTGCTGAACCCCTCATGATGCACGGTGGAACCATGGTTGGGAAACACTGGTCTAGACGCCTGCGAGCGTTTCTCGTTATTGCATTCAACGTACTCAATGCTACAGCCTGTGGGTTCTCATGCGGTGTGTTAGCCTCTACAAAGGCAGTGGGAGCTGCAAGCATGCTTGTAGAAAATGGAACTTATGAGCCATCCTGTAGTGCTCTAGGGACCAATATGCAATACTTTAAAACGTACCAAAAACAATGCTACAGAAGACGACAGCATAATTTTAGTGCAGACTTAAGAAATGTAACAACAACCTATGCTTAACAATTTGAGACACGCGTAAAGAGTTTCTGTAATAAAATCTTCCGACAAATTCTGTTGTGCTTCATTACATCACTTCACGATATTAATCTAAACATAAAGATACTTATGAAATTGTTTTTAAGAATATCTCTGAATACAAATTTGGTACGTCAGATATTAATTATGCACATATCGCTTATATGCCAATCCCAGTGGCCGTGCGGTTTAAGGCGTGGATCTGCGGCCGCTAACTTGTTGGGATTGCGGGTTAGAATCCCGCCGCGGGCATGCATGTCTCGCGTTCGTAAGTGTTGTGTGCTGTCCGGTAGACGTCTTTGTGAGAAGCCGATCCCTCAACCAGAGGAGTGGTGTATCTGAGTGTGATCACGAAACGTCAACAAAGGGGAGGTCTAGGCATATTAGGACTGTCGATCCATGGAAAAAAATATCGTTTGTATGTTAATATTTACTGCAGGCATACCAACATGCAACAAGGTAAAGGAATCCCTTACAGGCTTGGACAGGCCCTTAAGGCCCCAGGAGGTTGAGGGTCCAAGATTTTCACACAGTCGGCACATGAAGGTGATAAAGCTGTCAACTCTACTCACTGGCCACCTTTACCCCCAGGAGATATTCCTGGTACTCATTTCTCTTACAGGCTAAGTCGACACCACGACCACTGTGCGGCCGGCATCGGGCATCGAACCCGCGACCTTACGGTTTGTAGCGCAGTGCCTCAACCAGCTGGGCTACAAGAATAACGGGTACTTTACATGAAGTCCCATATACATCTTCGATCATACCTCGCTCATTTCTTGTTAGAATGAGAAATGTTTCGGACGAAGTTGTAGAGAAAATCAAAACACACATTTTACGCTCAGTATTTTTTTTTGTCGAAAATCGCACAGTTTATGAGATAATGTGGAAAAATACTCTACAGACGAACAGGCCACATACGACAATATGGCGCATGCGCATTCATTTCTGGATAACTAAGACTACAAACGCACACTCAGAATATGTAATAATTAATTTTCTTCCACGGCAACAATGATTAAGCGAACGCGCCTCAATGTTAGGTTATACCTACATTGCCAGTCTCGTGTATGGTTTTTGCCACTGGCCTAATTAATTATCTTCAAGCCTCTACCTTACAATTTATTACGTTAAGCTTATTTACGCAGTACTCACAAGTTTATATAAAATTAACTGATGTAATTCATATGATACTAACATGTCGGAAGAAGTTCTTGGTCCGATCAACACACTGAAATATTACCTTACTTTTCAGTGTTGCAATGACATAGCAGAGTGCCAGTAAACACTAAATCTGATTGGCTCTTCAAGATCCTTCGTCGATTCATTTCTGTTACTTACAATAACAGTCTCACCAGCTCTTACATTGTTCAAGATATTTATCCCATAAAGACCACTGTTGTTTGCCATTGCTATGTAATCTGTCAATTCAACGCCTTTAGGGACTTCATTTCATAACAATTATTTATTTAATTACTGAATTCTCTAAAACTGAAACATCCTATTTTTACACCTCCATTTCAGAAATAAATCTCCATTTATTCTTCACCTTTAATTTACTTCAATTTAAAAAAAAAACTTTTTTTTTTTTTTTCTTTCTATCGTGCAACCAGATCGTTTCATGTATTGTATAATATTTCTCTCCGTTCTCGGACAACATGATATTATTTCAGGACGCGTGAAGTTGGCCGAAACATGGGCAGGTAACAAACAATACTGGCGTGAAACCGATGCCACTTCATACCCGTTCCTCCACAGCTGACTTCCACAATGGACCTAACATCCAGTTGCGAAAGACACTGACCTTGTCCAGTCATGCCAACATCACACCATTTTTTAATTCAGCACTACAGGTAAGCGCTCAGCGTCATAACCATGCCGCTTTACCCTCCGGGCATCCGTTGAGTGGCAGGGTGGTGGGACCACAGCGGGCCTAGAAGGTTTGGAGAAGAGGAAAACTTCCTACTCTTGCTGGGAATGGAAGCCCGAATTCGTGATCGCCCAGCCTGCAGCCTAATCTCTATGCGTACTGAGCTATCCTGTCTAGCTTCCTTAAGGTGTTTCGACTACCTTTATGTACTGCTGCGGCTACAGCGGTTTTTGAATGAAAAGACAAAATGTACAACACGCTGACAGACAAAATACATCTTGTGCTCTCTATTTTTCGTTATTTTGAAGTCCTTTCTGCTCAGACAGTAACAGCGGTGCGCTTTGCACTTCGGCCATTTTTCTCTTCGGAGAAGGAACACAAATATCGATTGAACAGGAAGCTGGGTGGGCCCCATATCCGGTCTGGAAGTTACGGAAAAGAGAAAAATGTCTTTAATCTTTGGGAACCGAACTCCGGAGTGTCCACACTACAGCCTAGTCACTACACCCACTACGATATCCCAGCGCCATCCGTCAAGACGATACGACAGTGCTGCTTGTAACATCGGTTAAGCTAAAAATGCGAATGCAGTAATGGCACGTGAAAGTGTTTACATGAACCAAACCCAACAGTGGCATACTGCTTTAGCCAGGCAAACACATTACATCAGAAGATATATGACGGGGGAAAGAAACAATCAGGAAGAACCACACGAAGTTATCCTAGAAAGCGTAAATAAACACAATTCGCAAAGGAAGAAGCAGAAGCTGGCGAAAGGGTTGAAGTGAAATTCCAGAAGCGACTTATATGTGTAAGCTGCAATTAGCTAGGAATTAAAGGCCGTTAACTTTTAAATGAAAAATTTTCAGTTCCAGTTGCTACAGTTTCTTTGAGTAAACATTCAGCACGTCCTTTGTCCCACCTTTACATAGGACAGTACTTGAAGGATAATAAGATGCCACAGTTGCACTGAATATGTATGCCATGATCTTGAAAAACTTTTGAAAGGGCAGCTTGACAGAACAAGCATTGCTACGGCAGAAAGATAAATTGTTGCAGGCAAAGTCGGACACTAATTTCATACCGAAACTTTGGGGCCTGTCCGGTGCTTCAAAGCAACAAATTGTTTTCTGCAAACAGTGTCACCTGGTGTATGTATCAGTGACCGTTAGAATGACTTGCTGTAAGGAGATAGAAAAACGTCATTATTTCAAATTTCAGGTCTCTCGCCGCATGCATGCAGACAGCCCTGCCCCTACGTGACAGTACTATCCATATATTGACTAGAATGCCAACGGAAATTCCATCTTTTTTTTTTTTTTTTTTTTACTTTTTGCTGACCATGATTCTCAGTATAATCTTGGTAATTAACCAACTTAATGCACAAATTTTTGTTTTATAATAAGATTTATTATATGCCTCTATATATTTCGAGCACTGTGTGCTCACCATCAGGAGGTCAAAATTGTATTATACAGCAGCTGGTAACATCACACCTGTAGGTGGCCGTCCGGTACACAGGTTGAGAGATGACTGTGCACGGGACGGCCACGTACAGAGTGTGATGATACCAGATGCTGTATAATACAATTTTGACCTCCTGATGATGAGCACATAGTGCTCGAAACATGTAGAGGCATATAATAAATCTTATTATAAAATAAGAATTTGTGCATTAAGTTGGTTAATTACCAAGATTCAGAATGCAGGACGAATTCACAGTGTGAGGATTGATAATAGTACCTTCGAGAGGGTGGAAGAGTTTAAATATTTGGGAACAACTTTAACAAATCAAAATTCTATTGCGGAAGAAATTAAGAG
>Ga0123355_10012744_pt1 | contig 13038 bp, 14 predicted proteins | sample TergutEmb28metaG_3_FD_89872 | JGI IMG/M metagenome (GOLD analysis project Ga0123355, IMG submission 89872) | Embiratermes neotenicus P1 segment gut microbial communities from Petit-Saut dam, French Guiana - Emb289 P1 | ecosystem: Host-associated > Arthropoda: Insects > Digestive system > Gut ... | reverse complement strand
CAGTGTACAAACATTATCTCAAATGCTAACTCTTGGTGGGAAATCTGATGAAGCATTAGAGCACTTATTGATGCTACGAACATCTCTTAAAAATAATAAAATAAAACTTGACAGAGTCTACACTTTACCAGCTCTTGGTGCCCTTTCATTATTGCCTGTGGATGGTTCTATTCTTGTACATGACATCTCTACGGCACAAAGTTACTTGCGGGCACAAAAAGGGTTTGGTGTGTTTACTATCTCAACGCAAGAGTTGTTGTTGTTCTCATCCGCTATTATTTCATCTGTTTATGCGCAGGATATGAATAGCAAAGTTGTAGCATCTACATCTGCAGGTATTGTTAATATTATAATAGCACAGCAGGTTGCGATGATTGTAGCCATGTCTGTTGCAACAACAGCCGCCGTATCAAGCTAATAGTAGAATTAGTGTGTAATAGAGTCATTCTAAAAGATGACTCTTTTTTTTATGCTAGGAAACTGCTCCGCAATTTCGCTGCAGCCTTGCAGTAAGAAAGCGGCTTTGCCGCTTTCTTGTGTAAAAGACGCTCTGGCGTGTGTATCTTGTATAGTAATTCACTATATATCCAAAATAATATATAATATATTTACTACATTTGACATGAAGCTAGATTGTGGTAACAGGGGGTAAACTCAATTTAATAAAATTATAACCAAATACCACAGCGAATATCAAACGAATTGTTGTGTTTTTTGTAGTCATTTAACCGGAAAACGCTCACACATAACTTGTAAAGTTTCCGCAATACTGCGTCGCTAAAAACCTTACGCACCCTAGTGCGATGCGGCTTTTAGCTCCTTGCCTTGCGACAAATTTCCTGCGTTCTGCGTGGGCGTTTTCAAGCTAAATGACTGTATATGGTAGGAGATTGGTTTGTACAAAACATGCAGCAGAGCTACTTCTTCAGTTCATTTTTGCGGAAAGAATTTCAGTGTAAAAGTTGCCCCCGAGCCTTTTCCGCCGCAACTAACTTCAATATCTCCTTGCTGTCCTTCCATGATAGCTTTTGCTAAAGGCAAGCCAATTCCTGTTCCGCCCTGAGTGTTGGCAAAGCGTTGGAACAGGCTTTTAACTTTAGATAAAGGCACCCCTTCACCTGTATCTGTAACAGAAATGAATTTACATATCGGGTTTTCTCCGACAGATATCTTTATTACACTGCCTTGTAAGGAATGCTCTGCGGCATTTTTGATTATGTTTGTAAGCGCTTCTGCCGTCCAGTTTGTGTCGCAGTGTAGTGTGATGTTGCCAGTAATGTCTACTTGCTGGTTTTTTATGTCCAACAGAATTTTTAAAGGAGATACAGCAAGGTCTGTCAAATTTCGAGAAGATATATTAGTAGGGTTGAATGTAACTGTGCCTGACTCCAACTTCGCCATTTTTAAAAGAGAACTTACAAGCCATTCGGTTTGGTTTAGTCCTTGTTTTATGTTGGTTATAAATTCCGCTTGTTTGGCTGGTGGGGCGTCTTCTAGTAAGTCTACCATTACCATCATTGCCGTTAGCGGCGTTTTTAGCTGGTGAGAAATGTCTGCCAGTGTACTTGCAAGGCAAGCTTTGTCTTCTTGCAAATTTTCAGCTTGATTAGTGAGACGGCGGGCCAAAATATGTATGTCGTTTTTTAATACGGAAAGCTGCCCTTCTAAGTTATCCCTTAAGTCTGGTGCATGGCCATCCACTATACGGCGCACATCTGCAGAAAGTTGCACTACCTCTTTGCGGCTAATTATCATTGGCTCTGTACCCCATTCCTTTTACCGTTTCTATTTCTGCTCCATCTCCAATTTTTGCTCTCAGGCGTTTGATATACACCGTTAGGGTGTTGTCTTCTACAAATTGCCCGGCAGCGTCCCATAGTTGGTTTAAAATTTGCGCCCGGCTGATTATTTGCCCTTTGTTTGTGGCAAACGTCAGTAGCAGACGGTATTCTAGGGCTGTTAGGTCTATTGGGGTGCTGCCATGGTAGGCCTTTCCTTCATTAATGTGTATCCGAATAGCCCCAAGTGTCAGAATATCGCCATGGCCGTTTCTGCGGCGCAGCACGGCTTTTATACGAGCCATTAGCTCCCCCATGCGGAACGGTTTTGTTACATAGTCTTGCGCACCAACCTCGAAAGCACGGATAATGTGGCCTTCTTCGTCTATTGCTGTTAAGAAAATTACAAAAGCTCCGGCGGATTTTAAGCTTTCCACCAGCTCAAACCCAGAGCCGTCTGGCAGGCCAATGTCTAAAATAGCCAATTCGAAAGAAGTTGAAAGTGTTTTTGCTGTGGAGATATTTTTTGCATGGGTGGCATGATAGCCTGCTTGCTCAAATGCGTATAGCAGACCGGAGGATATTATTGGGTCATCTTCTACTAATAGAATATATGCGTTTTCGGTTTGCATTTGTAAATCAGTCCTTTTTGTGGAAGTGTAGGAACGACAAAAAACCTTTCATGCGTTTGTCGTGGAATTGTAGGTATTGTGGCAGAAAATTTGTGGAGTTGCAAGATATATTAGAGTTATTTTAAAAAGGGCATTAAAACGAAAACAAAAAATTCTTTCATGCGTTTTCCCTAATTGTAACATATTTTTGTAGAATCGCTTATATTCGTATGCTATACTATCTTTAATTTATTAATAAGGAGTGAAGAACTAATGAAATCAAATTTTAGGCGTGGCGGTTTATTCTTGCTTCCAGCTGTGGTGCTTGCAGTTATTCTTGCTATTATGTTAAATGCCCCTGTGCCAGCATTGGTGAGTATATGCGTTTTTGGTTTTGTAACTGCGATTGTTCTGATACTGGCCGGCGATAAGAGGGAAACGCTGCCGGAGGAGTAGATGAAATGAAAAACCACGAAGCATTTTGGCTAAGAAACCCAGAATTGCCGCCATCAATTAGTGAGTTGGAGCAAGCTCTGGGCGAGAGTTACCATGCATACAAGATATTTCAAGAGGCTTTACCAAAACTAGAGATAGAGCAAGAATGGCAGTGGTATACCCCATACAGAGCATGGTTTGCTAGAGGGCAGTACAGATGGACAACACCAAGGGGAACAAAAAAAGAAAAAACCCTTTACTGGCTATATGTTTTTGAAGGACATTTTAGCATTGCTGTTTGGTTTAAGGAAAAGAATCGGCACGAAGTTTTAAACGTCGATGTGGGCGAAAAAACAAGGCAGCTTATTCTCGATGCCGAGACAATGGGTAAACTGCCAACATTTCCGGCATTATTTGACGTAACCACGGCCGAATCATTTGCAGATATTTATGCATTAATTAACCTAAAAAAGAGGCTCGAGATATGACACCAAGAGAAAAGGCCGAGCGGTTACACAAAAAAGTTAACACATTCATTTTGTCCTGTGTAGGCTCCGATGGTTACCCGTTAACAAAAGCAGTAGTTCCCGGCAAACATAGGGAGTCGTTGGACGCAATTTATTTTTGTACAAACATGTCTTCAAAATTTGTTGCTGAAATAAGTAAAAACCCTAAAGCAAGTGTCTACTTTTACAGCCGGAAAATTGTATGGTTTAAAGGGTGCTTGCTCCGTGGAAATATGGAGATTGTAACAGACATGGATATCAAGAAAAAATATTGGCAGGATATGTTTAAAAATGCCTACCCACAAAAATCTTTCACAGACCCTGATTTCTGTGTTCCTAAATTCACCACAATTTCAGGAAGGTTTTACTCAGACTTCAAACTTGCAGATTTTATGATGTGAGTTGCTAATACAGAAGGAGCTACAACATGGAAAGACCAAAAATCTTAGTAGTAGGCAGCATTAACATGGATCTACTACTACTTACAAATCGTATGCCCTTGCCAGGGGAAACAATGGTGTCTGAAAAGTACCAATTTGGTCCAGGTGGTAAAGGGGCCAACCAAGCAGTGGCTTGCTCGTTATTGGGTGGCGATACAACTTTTGTATGTAAAGTTGGTAGTGATGCATTTGGCGATCAATTGCGGCAGTCATTAATTGATAAAGGCGTTGGTGTAAACCATGTTAGTGTGAGCGAGGGTAAGCAATCCGGATTTTGTGTAATTATGCTTGAAGATGGCAACAATCGCCTAATTGTACATCTTGCAAGCAACTTAGACTTAACTAAAGAAGATGTAGACAATGCTTTTGACAGCGGTAATTACGATGGAATGATAATTCAGTTCGAACTGGCGGAAGAGATTATAATCCATTCCTGCAAAAAAGCACGTGAAAGAGGAATCCCTTTTATAGTAGACACAGGTGCCGCAGTAAATTTTCCATTAGAAAAGATATATGGAATGGAAATTCTTAGCCCAAATGAAACAGAAACCGCCGTCTTATGCGGTATTACTCCAACTACAGAGTCTGAATGTTTACTGGCAGCAGAAGTTTTGGCCGAACGCTCTGGTGCTAAGCACATAGTGTTAAAAATGGGTGAAAAAGGCGCAATGCACTATGAAAATGGCGTTATAACTCATTATCCTGCATTAAAAGTTGAGCTTGTAGATGCTACTGCCGCAGGAGACGTGTTTACAGCGGCTTTGGGTGTCCAGTATTTGCAGCACAGAGATATTGCTAAGGCTATACAGTATGCGAATACTGCGGGGGCATTGGCTGTTACAAAGGTTGGAGCGCAGTCGTCTGTTCCAACGGCTAAAATGGTAGATGAAGTTGTTATAGTCATTTAACCCGAAAACGCCCACGCATAACTAGTAAATTTTCCGCAATGCTGCGCCGCTAAAAACCTTGTGCACTCCCAGTGCGTTGCGGCTTTTAACTCCTTGCCTTGCGAAAAATTTCCTGCGTTCTGCGTGGGCGTTTTCAAGTTAATGACTATAATAGTTAATATGCTTTCGAAAAATAAAAGGGGTATCTATTTAAGCAAATCAATGCTTTACTAGATACCATTTTTTGTCTTAAAAATACCGACTATTGTCTGTCAAACAACCTAGATAAAACAATCTCGAACTCGATATAATTTATAGGCTTATTATAATCTGCAACAAAAAACAGTCCCTCATTATTGTCATTTACCATTTGTAAACACCAATATATATCGGTCGAAGCTTTCACAAAAGGTTCTTCAAGCCCTTGCATACAAAGAGCTCTTATATCGGATAGTATTGACTGGAGCTCTGTATCACTTACTATTAATATATTAACCCATTGTTGGGTTGATAAAAAATCTAGCACATCATACTCTAGCCAGGTACTTAACTCTTCAATTCTGCTTGGTATTTTGTCATATGAAAAAGTAGTTGATTTGATTTCACCTGTTACTAAGGATAGCTCATGAGCTGTAAATAAAGACTTATCAATTGTTTTTACATACACAATTTTTGTTGCAATATTTAGCGCTTCATTGCTAACATCACGCAACCCTTTTGTTTGATTAGAACCAAACTTATCCACAAGCCATCCTAGAGCCAATATAGCTGCTAACGCAGCCATAGAAATCATGAAACCAAGTATAAATACTACAACGCCATATGGACGAGTACCAATGGCAGCAATTAACAAAATCAGAGTGGTTAGGATAATCCATGCTATGGCAAGGTTTTTCATAGGTCATTTTTGTCGGTAGGCTCTAAAATCCTACTATACATCATAACATACTCGTCAGCAGCCTTTTCCCAAGAATAGTCTCCATCCATAGCATTTCTAACCAGCACATTCCAATCATCACTATGGTAAACTCCCAACGCTTCACTAATTGCCCACATCAACCCGCTTGCTACATAATCCTCAAACAAAAATCCATTGCCAGTACCATTAATATTGTCAAAATGCTTTACAGTATCCGCAAGACCGCCTGTTTTGCGTACAATAGGAATAGTACCATACCGCATAGCAAATAACTGCCCCAAGCCGCATGGCTCATACACCGATGGCATCATAAACATATCCGCCCCGGCATAAATGCGTTGTGCAAGGGTCGAGTCAAATGTGATATTTGCACTTAACTTGTGCGGATAACGCCATGCAAAGTGCCGTAGCACATCTTCATAGCGGCGGTCTCCTGTGCCAAGTATTACTAGTTGTACGTCCATATTCAAAAGTTCTTCAATTATTATGGATAATATGTCAAAGCCTTTTTGCTCTGCAAGGCGTGTAACCATGCTCAGCATTGGCACGTCGCTTACAGGAAGGCCAAGGATTTCTTGTAAGCTATACTTGTTTTCACGTTTTTTATCTATGGAGTTAGCGTCGAAGTTTGTAAAAATGCGGTGGTCTGTTTCGGGGTTATTTTCCACCACATCTATGCCGTTAGTTATGCCGTAAAGTCTACCTTCGATAGCACCTTTTTGATGCAAAAGTCCATCCATGCCGTAACCATAGGCGTGGGTTTGTATCTCCCTTGCGTACGATTCACTAACGGTGCTTACATAATCGGCATGGACAATCCCTGCTTTTAAATAGCTGATTTTCCCGTGGAATTCTAACTGACCGCTGGTGAAATAGCCGTCGTTAAGGCCAATGTCCCATAAAACCTCCCGGTCAAAAATACCTTGGTAATGAAGGTTATGAATAGTAAACAGACTCTTCATTTTCGTATAAAATGCAAATTTGTGATAGATACCACACAAATATGTTGGCCCCAGACCTGTATGCCAATCATTAAAATGCAAAATATCTGCTTTATAACCTACATGGCCGAGCATTTCCACGGCAGCTTTAGAAAAAAAAGCGAAGCGTTCGAAGTCGTCGTCATATCCGTAGTAACCGTCACGGTTAAAGTAGTGGTCGTTTTTAATAAAGTAGATAGTATATATATTTGTAGAATTTTTTACGAAGTTTTGGTTCACAGGTATATCAAGGGCATAAATTTCTGCAACCGGGGCCCTCCACGATAAGTGCACGGGAAAAGTGGCTACGTGTTTTACATTTTCCAATAAGTTTGTTGGAATAGTTTTGTAAAAGGGTAGTACTACACGAACGTTTGCGCCCTTACCATTTAATGCTTTTGGTAATGAGCCAATAACATCGCCTAGCCCGCCAGACTTAGAATAAGGGTTAACTTCTGCAGAAACCATTAGAACCTGTAAATTTTCTTGTATTTTGTGTGACACATTATTCACTCCTGTCGAAATTTATTATAGACCCTTGGTAATAAGTTGTAAAGTTTGTCATGTGTCTGGCTTAGATTTTCGACAATAGCTGAAGCCGTTATTCCTTACTTTTAATTTTATATCTTTGCAACCAACCAAGCAAAAGTGTTGTCTATATGGATGAGATGGAAAGGAGCAAAAAATGTTAAAAGGTAAAACAGCATTAATAACAGGAGCATCAAGAGGTATTGGGCGTGCAATAGCTCTTGACATGGCACAAAACGGTGCAAATATTGCACTCAACTACATTAGTGAGTCCGATGAAGCAGAAGATGTTCGCAAGCTAATTATCGCAGAAAATGTTCAATGCTCAATATACGAATGTGATATTTCAGATTTTAATGCATCTAAAAAAATGATTGATAATGTGCTTGCAGATTTTTCACAAATAGACATTCTAGTAAACAATGCTGGAATAGCCCATAACAGTCCGATTTTAGGAGTTAACGAAAAGGATTATGACGATGTTATGGCCGTAAACTTAAAAGGTTCGTTTAACATGATTAAACATTTGTACTCCCGCTTTATGAAACAACGGTCAGGCACAATTATTAACATAGCAAGTATTTGCGGTATAAGGGGTTGGGCATGGCAGTCTAGCTATGCAGCGTCAAAAGGTGGTCTTATCGCTTTAACAAAAACTGTGGCAAAGGAACTTGCAAGTCGTGGCGTTACCTGCAATGCCATTGCGCCTGGATTTATTGAAACCGTAATGACTTCCGCTCTTACGGGTGATAAAAAAGACAATCTGGTTGCTGATATTCCGCTGTCTCGAGTTGGGCAGCCAAGCGATGTATCAAAGCTTGCCGTCTTTTTAGCAAGCCCGGGCGCATCGTATATTACTGGTGAAGTGATAAAAGTTGACGGAGGGTTGTGTATTTAATGAAAATTGGAATACCAAGGGCATTGCAATTTTATTTCTACGAAGATTTGTGGTTGAACTTCTTCACAAACATAAATGTCGAAACAATTGTTAGCCCTGCAACCAACAAAGAAATTGTAAAAATGGGTATAAGCAATTCTATAGACGAAGCTTGTTTTTCATCGAAAATATTCATTGGTCATGTAGAGTATTTGCTAGACAAATGTGACATGATTTTTGTACCACGTATAGAAAACTCTGCAATTCGTGAGGAATACTGTACAAGAATTTTCGGTCTGTATGATTTGGTAAAGAACACTTTCCCGGATGCAAAACTATTACATGCAGAGGTAAACTATCTTTATCGTAAAAAGGAATCACATGCTTTTGTAGAAATTGGAGCGGCACTAGGGAAAAGCAGAGAGGACTCTTTGGATGCATATAAAAATGCTTTATCAACCGCCGAAAATATAAAAGAAGCAAAAATATTACAACAAGATGAGTTGCTTAACAGTGATGGCGCAAAAGTCTTAATTTTTTCACATGCCTACAACACCTATGATGCTTGCATAGGAAAAGAGATAACAGACTTTTTTATTGCAAATAATATTAAGACTGTATATGCCGACCTTATAGATGAAAAAGAGGCGCAGGCATTAACCAAAGAATCCTACGGAAAAAGAGTTTACTGGAAAGTAAGCGCCCAGCTAATTGGTGGTATTGAAAAATACAGAAACCAAGTAGATGGTATTATTCTTATTTCGACCTTCCCCTGCGGCCCGGACTCTATTTTTAATGAGCTTTTAATTAGGCAGATAAAAGATAAGCCAATTTTGTCGCTTATTATTGATGAGCAGGATGCCAGCGCCGGTATTCAAACGCGTTTGGAAAGTTTTGTAGATATCATTATGGCAAAAAGAGAAGGAGGTGACGAGGAGTGACAATTGCTGAGAAAATAGCATGTGCCCCACAAATAGGGGATTATCATATTATTGCCGATTTATTGCTGCAACGATGCTTAAACTATAAAACTATGCGCTGTCCTCCAATGACTAAGCGGACACTTGAAATTGGCAGCCGACACAGCCCCGACATGATATGCACGCCCTTTAAAACAACATTGGGGAATTTTATAGAAGCCGCAGAGCAAGGTGCTAATGTATTTGTGATGCCCGGAGTTGGTTGCCGCTTAGGCTTCTATGATATATTGCAAAAACAGATATTGGATGACTTGGGTTACGAGTGTGAAATGATTACCCTCTTTGATTATATCCCCACAGTGAAAAGGCTTTTTACGTCTTTGAGTGGAATAAACCCGGATTTAACCCAAGAGGAGTTTGATTCCGTTTTTGAAATTGTTGTTAAAATTACAGTTGATATGGATAACCTTGCCGACTTTATGCGAAGGAATATCGCATTTGAAGTAAATAAGGGCGAATATAAAAAATGTTATCAAGCATATTTGCATGAGGTAAAAAGCGCACAAAACGTAGCTGGTGCTTCAAGTATCGGTATGAAGTACAAAGAAAAAATGGAATCTATCATCATAAACAAACCAGATAGGCCCATAAAAATTGGAATTATAGGTGAAATATATGTTGTTGTTGAGCCATTTTCAAACTGCAACATGGAAAAATGGCTTGCAGAACATGATGTTGAAATAATACGTTCCGGTGATTTGTCCCAAATGGCGGTTGCTATCTTCACCGTGGGCGAACAAGTAAAAAACAGTGGCGGTTATGTAGATTACAACATTGGAAGTACCGCCAATGATGCAATTGCACAAGCGTATCAAATGATACAAGATGGTATTGATGGAATCATTCATGTTAAACCATCGTCTTGTTCCCCTGAAATAACGGCCATGACAATTTTGCAAAATATATCTAAGGACCACGATGTTCCTTTTATGTATATGACATTCGACACCGAGACAAGTGAGGCAGGTGTCCACACAAGGCTAGAGGCGTTCCACGATATGATTGTTATGAAAAGGAGGAGCTAGCATGAATAAAGCATACTTAGGCATTGACATAGGCTCTATTTCCACAAAAGGTGTTGTTATTGATGAAAACAATAACGTTTTGGCAGACAGTTACTTGTGGACTTCGGGCAACCCAATTGCCGCTGTAAAAAATGTGTTAAATGAAATTTCTCAAAAACTCGACAAGAAATATACCGTGGTTAACGCAGGAACAACAGGCTCTGCTAGAAAACTCATAGGCGTGGCTTTAAATGCACGAGTTGTCAAAAATGAAATTACCGCACATGCTGTAGGTACTCTTGCGGTTGTCCCAGATGTTAAAACTATTCTTGAGATAGGCGGACAGGATTCCAAAATTATTTTAATAAACAATGGCGTTGTTATAGATTACGCTATGAATACCCTGTGTGCCGCAGGCACAGGCTCATTTTTAAGTAGCCAAGCCAAACGGCTTGATTTGGAAATGGAGGATTTTGCAGAGCTTGCGCTAACAAGTGAGAACCCAGCTAAAATTGCCGCAAGATGTACAGTGTTTGCAGAGAGCGATCTTGTGCATAAGGCGCAGATAGGACATAGTAAAGCTGATATTGTAGCGGGTCTTTGCCGTGCTATTGTTTTAAATTATCTAAACAATGTTGGCAAAGGAAAGTCCGTAAAATCGCCTGTTGTTTTTCAAGGTGGGGTAAGTAAAAATGCCGCAGTCGTAAAGGAATTTGAAAAGGAATTAAAAACACCTGTTTATGTAGACTCAAATGGACATTTAATGGGAGCACTTGGTGTGGCGGTTCTATGTAAAGCTGAAAAGGAAGAGACACTATTTGATTTTAGCATAACAGACATGGATTTTGTAACAAAAGGGGTTGAATGCAACAATTGCCCTAACAACTGCGAAATAATTTGCGTTTATAGAAATGAAAATTTGCTTGATGCGTGGGGAAACAAATGCGAACAAGGCATACAAAACAAGGAGAGATAATCATGGTATTTGAAAAAATCAGAGCTGTAATATCTGATCAGTTAAGCATTCCAGAGGATAAAATTACACTCAAGACATCTTTACTAAACGACATTGGAGCAGATTCTCTTGACATTTTTCAGATAATATCGAATCTTGAAGATGAGTTTGGCATGGAATTTCCGTCCGATGTGGCGGCAGACATGAAAACAGTTGGCGATGCGGTTGAGTATATCAATGCGAATATCTCATAAAATTTGCATTTGATGTTGTGGAAAGTTCTAAAATATTGTATAGTATTATTACTTTCTTTGACATGAACTAGAATTGTGGTAACAGGGGGTAAATACAATTATATAAAATAATAACCAAAAGCCACTACATATATCGACAGTAAATCAGTCAATATATGTAGTGGCTTTTTATTATGTGTCAGGAAACTGCTCCGCATTTTCCTGTCCGTGCCTTGCGGTACGGTGCAAAGCCGCTTTATTGTTGAGCTTCTGTAACATTTTTGTTATACTTTTATCAAATGCGGCTTCGCTACATTAGGCGCAGTGCGTTCCGTACAGAGCACTTTCTTAGCAAAAAACAAAATATAATGAGGTTGCTTATGAAAAAGATGCAGAAAATTTTGATTGCCGTATTAGTGCTGGTAAGTATCGTTACAATCATACTGATTATTATTCTCAATAACTACGATAGTTACAGAAGAAATGGCAACAGGGTTGATAGAAATGGGCAAGGACCCACCCCAGACAACACACTACCAGTGATTGACAATATTACCGGTCTTCCTACAACCATGCAAAATGTTATTGCGGGAGAGTTCCCATCTCTCTACATTACGTCTTATCATCACCCATTCGAAATGGAGCGTGACTTTTGGCATAGCGGAACGCTTTCGCTCTCCAACCATTTAGGTGCTTTTGAAGATGTGGACATCCGCCTCCGGGGGAGGGGCAATTCTACATGGGCATTTGGCGAGGACAAGCGCCCACTTCGGCTACGCTTTGAAGAGCCACAAAGCTTGCTTGGTTCTGGCCATATAGCACGGGATTGGGTGCTTATTGCCAATCATTTCGACCTTACGTTAATGCGTACACACCTTGCGTTTTATTTAAGCTCGCTTTTAGATGGGATAGATTGGACACCGTTTTCTCAGCTTGTACACTTGTATATTAATGGCGAATATGTGGGTTTGTACCAAGTGGTGGATGAAAGAGATATCATCCCCGGCCGCATGCAACTTACTTTTGATGAAGACCCGACTATGAGTGAGTATCTGTTTGAGTTAGACAATAACTCATTTAATAGTGGAGTAGAAGGTGTGACATTTTTTATAGCAAATGGCCACCCATATGACATTCGCTACCCCCGTAACGAGCGGCTAAGCACCGGACATTTAGAGTATATGCAGGCATTTGTTGAGCATATAAGCGACGTTTTACGTACCCGTAATTTTGAAGCCATCAGCCAAGTTATGGACATCCCATCAATGGTAGATTTTTACTTGGTTCAGGAGTTATTTAAAAATAGTGATGTAGGTTTTAACAGCGTTTTTATGCAAGTGCGGGGGCAGGGCGAAAATAGGCGTATGTATTGGGGTCCTGTATGGGATTTCGACCGTTCTGCCGGCAATATGTATTACTGGTATGATTACCACCATTTTCATGCAGCTGTCCGTAATGACTTCTTCCTTTATCTTATGACTGTGCCAGAGATATTTGACATTGTGGCAGCAAGATGGACGGAAATATCAACTAGCCAAGTGCGCCAAATGATAGGGTATATCACATATATGGCAGAAAATTATCGGACTAACTTCGAGCGCAATTTTGAAAGATTTCCCATATGGGACACAGAGCCGCTACCATGGTGGAAGACGCATATGCTACCTGCTCATATCCGCGAAATAGATAGCTGGCAAGGGCAAGTGGAGTATTTGCAAGAGTGGTTTAACGGGCGTATTTGGTGGATGAACCAGGTATTTGTGGAACAAGGGGAATTAAAAGACTGGTGGATAGATTATTTAAATGCCAGAGTGGGGCAATAACATGTACCAACAAATAAAAAACTACTTGGCAAAAGACATCTACCCGTTTCATATGCCAGGGCATAAACGTAACCCTTTATTT
>Ga0123355_10012743_pt1 | contig 13038 bp, 1 predicted proteins | sample TergutEmb28metaG_3_FD_89872 | JGI IMG/M metagenome (GOLD analysis project Ga0123355, IMG submission 89872) | Embiratermes neotenicus P1 segment gut microbial communities from Petit-Saut dam, French Guiana - Emb289 P1 | ecosystem: Host-associated > Arthropoda: Insects > Digestive system > Gut ... | reverse complement strand
GTGTGTGTGTGTGTGTGTGTGTATGTGTGTGTGTGTGTGTGTGTGTGTGTGTGTGTGTGTGTGTGTATGTGTGTGTATGTGTGTGTGTATGTGTGTGTGTATGTATGTGTGTGTGTATGTGTATGTGTGTGTATGTGTGTGTGTGTGTATGTGTGTGTGAATGTGTATGTGTGTGTGTGTGTGTATGTGTGTGTGTGTGTGTACCCATGCATGCCTGCCCTAATACACAGGTCTACTAAACTATAGACTGTAGTTTTTTCGTACCTGACATGTACGTAATGCAGCTTCAGGCGACGATATGAATTACTTCATGTACAACGGTTATCATTTTGTGCAAAATTGCACAACTTGTGTGAAACTGTACCCTGCAGAATTAGATCAGTAATCTCTACAATTATTAACATGAAATTTATGTTATACAGATGGCAGCAGTTTTGGGGAAGTATCCTGAACTTATTCTCGGATTTTTTTTAATGATGCTTATAGCGTTCAACTTCAGCGCGAGTTCCTTGCAGAACACCTGTTCTGCCCTTCAGAGTGCCAGAAGCACTAGATAACATACAGTATGATTCTAACAGTCTTTTCTTGACTACGTCATCCAATTTCACACAGACTTGAACTGTTGGGTGGATAGCAAGCATTCCCAGTAATGCTAAACAGGTATTTCAATTCGATACTCATCGTCGTGCATGCAGTGTGGCTGTTAACAGTAGTTTTCGACTATGCCATGATTCAGCGGATGATGTAATGTATACAGAAGCAGGAATTCCGGAGACAAACTCGGTACTTTAAGGTAGGATATATGGGACACTGAATTGTAGTAGGCGAGGCAGGACAGTAGACTTCGAAGCTATAGGGTTAAAATTACAGGGTTTCGCACTACCATTGCGTTATAAAGACCGTCTTTTCTGTTGCATGTTTACGTGTCGGCACATGGCACATTTATTTGTTTGAGGAACAAGAGTCTAGCCCACGGAAATCACGAAGTTTCCAAGACAAAATAAGCACGTTTCGATTATTCCGATTGCTTGCCAAGAACGGCAGAATCAAACTACAATTACATTCGTAGTGAAATTAAGGACAGTTAAATTGGAGATTCATTTCTTAACATGGATCTGAGAATAATTTATCTTTGTCTTCCGGATAGGCCTACGATGGAAATATACATAAGTACACCCATACCTATTTTTTTTTATGGGTGCGATTTTTGGCACTTCATCCTAAAGAAAGGCGCTGTTTGACAGAAGAACGTTATGGGGCGTATTTTGCTGTCTGCGTGCACTTCTTTTCGCCGCCTATTGCCCTGATCCTTATCATTAACTCCCTCCTAAATTGGAGGTTAGGCCATGGGCAGACCTATTGCCCCCATACATGTGAAACATTAAAGGCCGATTCACACATAGCATCATGCCGTTCCCCTGCCATGCCATGCCGTTGATTCACACAAGCCATGCCGCGCCCCTGCCGTGCTCCGACAGTGTTGTGTCTTCGTGAAAGTCCGCGTGGTAGCCGGAAATATCCGAACTGCTAGTCCAACAGTTTAACAGGTCGTCTTTTTTGTAGTGTGCTGCTACCACTCTTTTCCTCGTCCATGACAAACGTTTGGTTTCACACTGGCCATCTACATCTAAGATTGGTATTCTTCTGTTAACAACCTTCGTGGAACTCCGCGTGGTAGCCGGAAGAAGCCCAACGCGGACAGGTAGCCCACAGGCCGTCTCTCGACGGGCGTGCTGTGCCGTGGCCTTCAGAAGAACGACATGGTCAAAGCATGGCATAGCATGGCAAGTGTGAATCAGACACGGCCCACTGTGTAAATCAAATGGGAAAGACTCATTCTAAACCCTTAGCGGCCTGGCATGGCAGGGGAACGGCATGGGCACGGCATGCTATGTGTGAATCGGCCTTAAGGCTACTTTGAAGTGACCGAAATGACTGAGCGAAAGTGGAAAAACAAGATAAAACTCTCAGAAACAACGTCTGGTTACAAAGGCATCTTATGCACGATTGGAGAATAAATGTTCCTGTTTTGAAAATGTATATTTCTGCCCTCGGAGAAGCCAGCTTAGCTTGGCGGGTATAGTGACAAGTCTGGACAGCAGACGAATCGTGGTTCGATCCAGGTAGGGGCAAGAGTTACTTTCTACCCCAAACATTCACACCTATTCTGGGGGCCACCAAGTATCCTACTTAAGGGGTACCAGGGTTAAAGCGGTCGTGGTCTGAAGCTGGAAACTCACCAGTGCCTCATGCTATGTTAAGAATAAGTAGAGTTATATCTCCAGTTCGTCACCGACATCAGCAGCATGAGTACGGGTTTCGTTATCTCTAGAAGTTGACTTGAATATATATATATATTTCCTTATTCGTGGCTACGCGTTATGGAATAGTCCTTCAGAATCGTGATACGCACCACAACAGACAGGGTGTCTATGCATTTAAGTTCGGTCTTCGCGACATTTTGCTTCTTCTATCGATATTATATCGATAAACACGAAGCAACGTATCGCCCATGTCTACCTTCGGGCGTGCTGTGCTAAAAAAAGCAACAAGGTAGACAACATCTGATTGAATATTTTAAAGTAGCAGTTAGTACAATATGGTTATATGCACTTGGTATTTTATGTTTTATTTTGCGCCGTGCATTGTAATATAATTATAAAACATAAACCAACAAAATGCACTTTTTGAAACTAACATTTTATTTTTACGATGTCTTCTACATGTTTCGAACCCGAGGGTTCATCTTCAGGAAGACGAACACACTCTTCCACCTACAAGACTGCCTACACCGTTGCATGTAAAACGTAATATACCATACCTACCTGTACGTACAACCGTCTAACTGAAGATGAACCCTCGGGTTCGAAACATATAGAAGACATCATAAAAATTAAAATATTAGTTTAGAAAAGGTGCATTTTATTGTTTTATATTGTATAATGCATTCGGTAGTTTTTACAGTATAATTTAAGACTAGTGAATTTCTTAGGAAATGTGACCCATTCTTTCGCATAACCTTAATAATGCCCTTTTCCACCTTGCTGTAACTACTTTAATAAAAAGTACCGTGTGATGGGCTCTGAAGAAGTGCAACTTGCGATAATTTCTACCAGGATGCATCGCGTCACACACCAGAAAACAAAATTTTTCATACCTACTACCGTAAAATCCTCGAGTCTCACAAAATTGTTTTCCTAATTTCCTGCTTGTTGTGCGTACATTAATGTCGAAAATACGAGTGTATGGGCCGTAGCGAAATTACCCATTCGTCACTAGGACAAGAGTTTGGGTCCGTCCTTCCGAGTAACGTATCATGTAATAGCTAACTGTTCTGCATTTCAAGTATTCACGAGATGTCCGTCACGAGTCTTTCAGCTGTAATAGTGTGAAGAGCGTATACTGTAAGGCTTCACCTTGGTCCTTGCAGTTATTCCTGCTGGTTCAGTGGCCCGTGCTGTGTAGGCTGGACCGTGTGGCAGTAAATCGCCAAGACCTCATTGCTGTATTCCAGTACTTTTCAGGGATTTGGGTGCTAACGAACGCGAGTACATTTGTTTACATAATCTTCAATTCTTTTCTTGTGTTTGATATAAAGTTTACCTATAACTTTCGAATATTTTCAAAGATTTTTGTTCGACGTGACATAACCTGCCAGTGTTTAGACCAATGAAGATTTAATGAAATCTGACTTCTTTTACGATAGTAAATAGACCATATTTTGGGGACTGCTAAAGAAGTATTTATGTTACAGAAAAAGTCTTCAAGAACATTTCTGTCACGTTTCCATATAGTATACGATATGTGTCACGCATTATTTACATGCCTACTGACTTGCTGAAGCAATAACCAGGTAGGAAATGTCCGCAGAACGTAACGCTTCCGGCGCGTTCATTCTGCCAGTTTACTAAATTTTAAACTCATAAACCACTTTCAAGAGAAACACTGAAGATGCGAGTAAATGAAATGCGCCTTTTCACTTTTACACAACACATGCTATAATATTTCTTTGTATCTTAACAACAGATTTATAACCGATCATAATTGATGTATTATACGCATCAAAACTTCTTATTCCATATATCCTACTTACATTGTAAATGGAGAGACTTAAAATCGATCATGATCTATGTCATGTTTAGATCGTTAGAGATGTCTTCGGGCTCAGCCTGTATTTATCAGAGAAAAGTGTATTCCAGACATAAAAACCAGCCACGGCAAGATAATATAAATGCACGTAGGACTTCATATGAAGTGTCCGTTATTTTTGTGCGGTTTTAAACAAAACTGGAATATGTCGACAAATGTAAGTAAAAATCCCCCCCCAAAAAAATTCCACGGGCGTCCGTCCGGCAATGAGTCGCGCTCTTGGATGCGGGTAGACTGACAGACGAAAGGACGAACACGAGGAAGCTGATAGTAGCTTGGCGTAACTGCTTTGCGAACTGGCCTAAAAACGACGACGTTGCGCCTCTGAAAATACTGTGACTGCTATCATCTCCCTGCGGTTTGTTCTGCCCCTAAGCTAGTGATCTGGCTTTGCAAGGTCGGATGCGAAGCGATACATACTTACATACATATATACATACATACCTACATACATACATACAATGTGTAAAGAACCCGACCTGAAGCAAGAATGTATAGATTCAGGCAAGTAGTAGCTGGTGACTTACTGTGAAATTCGTGCTGTTTATACAGCGGGCAGGCTGCATTCATGCGTGAAAGGCACTTGTAATGGCACTCCACGTGCACGCGTTTGACCGTTTTTAAAATAAATTTTATAAGTGGAGGAAGTTCATTGAGAATACTGAAGCTGCCACCAGTTTCTTAAAATTTTTGAGAGAGATTACATTTGTTGCCTATTTTACCTTTAAGAACTTAGATTTTGAAGTATTTTGAATTATACTTCTTGTACTGTTTGACCCTTAAAAATGAGATCGATACCTTGTCTTGAAACGTCGGTAACTAACTACCAACCAACTCTGAATAACATCCTAGAAGAATGGAGGTCTCTTGAAATATGTTGCTTGAATCATTTTAAACATTAATGATATTTGTGGGGGTTCTTCCCAATAACTACATTCTAGACATGCAGTGCGCGTCGCTGTAACAGACTGGTCTAATTTAGCGATGCGCTTTTCTTCCAAAAGTTGACAGTCAGCTGTTCAAGAAATTCCGTGTTTTAGTTTAAACCGAATGTTTACCGTCATTTTCATAGAAGCCCGCCACTGGACTACACTCTCATTCATTGTAATCCAGACTCCGCCTTCACATATGTGTATGTAAGTTACCATCAGTATTTTCTTCCCACCTATGCCCATGTCTCAGGTCATTCCAGTTATACCGATCTAAATTCTAAATGCATTTCTCATTACTCCTACACACGGTACAGGATCAGTCTTTACTTGATTTTGAGACACGTATGCGTTCCTTAACTTTCGGCTCGTCCTGCATGAAGGTTCGTAAAGCGAAAAAGTTCTTCTCCTTTTTACTGTATAATTTATGGAGAAAATATAGCAGCAAATACCGAGTTACGTTACTTGCTTCGTGTATTGTGTTCTGGTAATGGGAGTCACGAGATGCCTATCTTTGGCCCCCGAGCCTTGCATTCCAAATATTATAGCGGCAGACCAACAATTTTGTGCCAATAAGGAAGATCTTACAGATGACTTCAGATCGTGAGTTTGATGCAGCCAGAACAAAGGTGTTTCGGGCCATCACGTTACTTGAGTTGCCAAAGACAGGAGGTGTCGTCGCGATCCCTTCAGGTGATTTTTCGGATGGTACAACACTAACGATTTGTATTCTCTACTATACTTTCGTATAGTCATGTAAATCTGTTGATTATTCAAAGCATTATCCCTTCTTTCTTTCTTCGATGTTGACTTCTGTCTACCTGCTTATTGTAGGTGTGGAGGTTGTTGTTGCACTTGATCACACTCAGACACACAAACTCGGAAGGACAACTCTGAACGAGGGATCGGCCCTTCGCAGAGACCTCTACCTGACAACAACCCCAAGAGACAGACATCCATGTCCTCGGCGAGATTCGAACCCACATTGACCACAAGCGAGAGGCCGCAGACCCACGCCTTAGACCACGCGGTTACTCGGATCGGCTTTATTCATTCTTTCAGCCCTGTTTAGAGTACGCGATGTTTCTAATGTTTATATTTATTCATTTGTATGGGTAGGTTTATATTTGTTTTATTGGTGGCAGCCTTATGATCCAACATGGAAGCGATTCTTTCTGATATCGTGTGCGAATTATCAAGCTGGTTTTACTCTCAAAGTGTCCAGATTCTATTCTGACCGCTCCAACTAATATCTAGAAATAAAAATAATAAAAATATTCATGTAACCTATACCGGTCACCGAAGGGGATATTTGTGGTTCCAAAAACATCGTTTGTATTAAATATTTATCTTAGACTATGAAGGTGTCAGACATAACTCAGCTGTACTGAATGTGCTATTGTAAATCTTATGTTTATTGGACCGTGCATCATCTTGATAGTTGAATAAAGAGAGACCAACTTGAATTCACTTGCTTTATTATTTCATTATTTAATGCTCAACATGTTTCGGATGTTAATACATCCATCCTTAGGAGCTTGCGACCACCCCAGCCAAATCACAACGTAACACCAACACACATCGAACCAGAGCAATACAACCCATGAAATAACTCAACAAATAAGTCGCAAGCTTCTAAGGATGGATGTATTAACACCCAAAACATGTTGAGCATTAAATAATGAAATAATAAAACAAATGACTTCAAGTTGGTCTCTCTTTATTCAACTAGTACTATTGTAACATTATGGGGTACTTGTAATATTATTACAGTAAATACGATATAGCGAATAGGGATTGTAGCTCTTAGTATGTGTATGCAAAATTCGTGTGGAATTTAAAAGAGCCTGGAAGAAAGTTAATAAGCATTATGACTGATTTTGAAAAGAAAATGACAGTTTTCACATTCTGCATCATCCTGCTGTTCTGAACAATTCATGATAATACGAACCGTCCATAGAACCTTTCATTCCCCGTCCTTATTTCTGCTACACTATTTCGTTACCATCGTCATTTTCAAGGCCAAAACTATTCCTGCACTATCGCTACAGATTTTACATTATAACAAATAATAATGGTCAAGAGATTTAAAAAATTACGTAAAATTGTCGTTCAAAATACTTTGAATACTGACAGAAACAACATGAAAGTACTTTTACGTCCTGTTCTCCTCTAATACTTCAAAAACATTCTTTTAACGTTCTTAGGTGTCTTCTGGTAAGAGTCGTAAGAGTCGTTTTGAGATCGGGATGAATACGAAGCTCGTGTTGAATGACACTAACAGGTGAAAGTGGAAGTATTCGGAGAAAAACCTGTCCCAGTGCTGCTTCTTCCACCACATTATCAGGTGTAAATCTCTGTTATATATTTACATTCAATTCTGCCCGCACAGAGATCAGTCTGTAACCATTAGAAAGAGCAATCAACGAATGCTGTATAGGGGAGGAATGTATGTTTGTCACAATCAAACGGCACCTTGCAAAGCCTAGTCGGAATTATACGTAACTCCGGACTTAACATTATAAGCCTCGTATATTTTTCCACACACATTGTGTATGTATTCATGTATGTACTAAAAACAGTACTTTTCTTAGTGGTAGACCTAATTACATAATGGGTGCCTTACATGCATTTTCTTTCATATTAAATATTTGAATTTCTACTACGTTTATTTGACCAGACCACGCAAAAGGTCTCTCTGAAAGTAAATGGTTTTTATTTAGGTCTGGTGCATTAATAATAATACTTTTTTTGAACTTGTTTAATTTTGATGGCTTTGTTCCATCACTTGTACAGGCCCAAACTTATTAGTACGTCATTTATGTAGCAATATGACAATTCTCATACTTATTTTTAAGTTTCATCTAGCTTACAACTTCTTGATTTACTTTGCTGTCTCGATATGTGTGTTACATTCCCTCTTTTTTGGTCCGTTAACGAGTATGTGGTGTACCGGCCCAGCAAGAATGTTATACACCAAAGGGAGCATAAAGCAACTACAGGGCAATGCCAGCAAATAGAGTATGCTCTCAGGACAAGATTAACTGAATAGGCACCATAAGAAAATAAAGTAGAAGCGTTTCAGCAAACGTGGACTCTACTAACAAGTGCAATTAAATTGCGGATACATAAATAAGTTTAAGTTACAAAAACAACACACAGTATAGAGCAATGAAAGTAAGTCTGTCAAATGAATCGGGATAAAATCAAATAAAGAAAACAGCAGAAGTCTCCATATTCAAGACGACCTAAAAATCAAAATACTGTTACTATATAAACAATTACTGATCATAACAGATCGGTCGACATAAATTGAGTAATCAAGTAATCAAGTACACAACAAGCACCAAGTTGTTTGAACATTAATATAGGAGTCTTAATAAAAGCCATTTATTTTCATAGAAAGCCTAAGCATGAATGGATCAAATGGACACAGCAAAACTACAAATGCGATTAGAGAAAATGCATGTACGTCACCCGAAAAGTAATTGGAGTTAACGTAAGAAATAATTTGTTCAGACCTATATATTTGTTAATTACCTCAAGGATGGATTATAAATAAATTTGTTAAAAATGAATACACCTAACTTAATTTTTAAAGCCTAGCGTCTACTTTGCTTACCGCTAGGTTTAATGTTTAAAAATTTTACATGGTGCTCATACTGCGTTTATGTTTTTTTTGTTGTATGGATGTCAGAACAAACAGTGACGTTTGTCTTACGCAACATTAATAGACTGGTTTCGCATAACCGATGTGGAAATTGTTTACTACGCGGTACGGACTGAGGCCTTAAAACAATTTTCTTCTTTGAAGTTTTAGTATGGGTTTAGTGGCGGATCCTGTTGAAAAATGAACTATGACTTCCATAAGAGAAGAGGAAGTAATTTAATCAGTTACTCGACTATCAGCTTCTCTGCTACCTGGATTTAGAGAATATGTTTTACTTAACTAAAATTCAGGTAGTTTATAGAATGTAAGAGGAACTCTGGGAATACTCAGAAAGTCGTGTGGCTCTTTGCAATAGTTGAATTAATTGACAAAAAGTGCGATATTGAGCAGAGGGCAACACAGTTTTTGCAACTTGTTCCTCTGTTTCTAATAAATGAGGTCGGTACCAAAGCACCTAAGGCATCAGTTCAGAGCCATCAGCAGAGTTCCTCCCATTCGCAGCTGGGAGCAATAACCTTTCTTGGCACATGGTTAGTGGGGCTTATGCCTAGGTGGTGCCTTGTCGAGGGGGCGTGAGTATTGAAATGTGAACATGAAACGCGACTCCATCAAAACGAGTTTTCGGTTTTAATGAATTCATGAGGCAGTTAGTAACAATAAGAATGAATTACAGGTTACAGTGTTTGTCAGCAGATATCAATGGAGCTATGGTCATAGGTAGGACCTACAGCAAGATTAGGCCCATGTGCAGTGTATGATACAGCGTGTCGTGGAAATGTGGTGTGAAATTTCAGACAGAAACGGTGACGGTACAGTACAACTGTAACTAGCAATTTGCAAGTACGTGTGTAACCATGGAGTGTGTCTGTACCGATTACACCATCTGAAGCGGAATATATTGACGACAGGAAAAATACGACAGTTGGTTGAGATACACAAATGTTCATGTGCGTTTGTTGAAGGAAAAAAGGGATCTTTAGATCTGTGGCTATATAGGGTATACCAGAAGATTTGGTTTTATTAATCAGCACATAACTGCTAATCACAACTACGCATTTATTATGTAAGAATAAGCTACGGGCATACGTTTCGGTCCTGACTGTCCATCATCAGGCTCTACATACAAATGTTAGGCAAGAAAGTAGAAGTATAAAAACCGCACACACACACACACACACACATACATATATATATATATTGTGTATTTTTATTTCTTTAAAATTTATCAGTTGTATTTAAATTCCTTTTAAGTAGCTTAGCTTATTAAAGTTGTAATTAAAAAAATTACGTATTCGAATTTTTTTTAAACCACAATATATTAAAATTATTTCAAAGAAGCTTAAGGCTACTTAAGTTCTAGGTTCTCAAAATTAAAATAGTATAAATAATAAGTTATTCTGTTTCTTTAAACACTTTGCGGACGCTTGTAGGGTATATTTCTTTTCCTTTCACTAGATTTTCCAGTATGGCATATCGACGTTTCTAGTTTAAGATTTTCAAATAATGCTTGTATTTCTGTTTTTGTTTTAGTCTTCTCCTTCAAACTTTATTATACGCTATTTACGTTTTTACGTTTTTGTAGAAAGGGTGAGGTTAATGTGGTCTTCACTGTCCTGTACCTTCTTGTGGTTGGTACACGCATCAAGTTAAAACCTACTTAGAACGTACAAACTAAGCTCTAAATTACTATGTTTTAGAAGTAAGCCCGAAGCCCCCGTAACGTAGAGTTCTACTGATTATATTAATTTTAATGCGCTACAAAATAGAAACGTCGATAAAGTCGATGAGTGTAGTTGCGATATAGCATCGTCAGAACATTGTAGCACAATAAAACTCTCCACCCCAGGTCCGACTGCACTGTGAATGACAACACGTTAGTATAGCGGTAACACCGCGGACTTATGTATGTGTATTCGTGAGATGCCTGTTATAATATCAGCCCAGTCGTGGACGTCCTGACCCAGGTTTCTGATGGGTTTTCTCAGTCACCCCGAACCTGATAGTACTGCGAATAGGGCACGGTCTCTTCCTTCCAAATTCTTTTCATTTCGTCATTTATCATTCATTCATCGTACCAGCGGACGCTGTTTAGTCCGTACTGACTGCGTCACAAATCTAACCACAGAAGAAAAGACATTTCACATGAAACCTCTTCCCACGTTATGAGTAGTCTCTAATTATCGGCCGGTCAGTGGCCGGTCTCTCACCCTGAAGTCCCGGGTTCAATCCCAGGCCACTCCGGGTGAGATTTGTGGTAGACACAGTAGCAGTGGGACAGGTTTTGGTTACAGAATTGCGGTTTTAGTCTGTCAGTGTCATTCTACATATATTCCATAAGCACCGATTCGTCTGTCACCTACGGAACGGTCTCTGTTCTTACCAAGTGACAATGCCTTTAAAGGGCGCCATATAGTCACTGGTTTGGCATTTAGGCTGTGCGCAAAGGACGCTTAACAATATTCTCTTAATACCAAATACAAAATTATGTATTGCTGTTTAGTATTACTTACTTACTTATTCCATGGAGCAGAGTTCTTGAGAAGCTGATCGGTTCTCAGCTAGTCAAGAAATTCCCCGCATTTTATGGAGCCCGAAGTTTCATTACCGCGTTTGAAAGTGCCCGCCACCTGTCCCTGTCCCTAGCGAAATCAATCCAGTCCATGCCCCCGCCTCTCATCCCACTTCCTGAAGATCAGTTTAGTATTAAGACCTGTAAAATCTCCTTAAGTTAAAGGTAAAAGCCTGGTATTAATCTTCCGCCACTTTGCTGCTGTAACATCATGACACTCTTCCAGGATCCACCACATAGCATACAAATAAATACTGCAGGACCAGTTATAAGGTGATGTTGTGTTAATCTTTGTGACACTTCCAGTTCTCTTAAAATAGTAAGACTTACTCCGTGTCGTCATGTACAGTTTTCGAGATCGCCCTAAGTGCGTTTGATTATTACTTTTCTTTGCATAAAAGCACTCTGAGAGTACTGTCCCATAACATGTGTCTGCCAAACGTCCTTTCATGCAGGAGCCCCTAAAATTATTTTTCATATTCCAAGGAACCCCATACGCATAAAAACGTTCACAGGCCAGAAAAGGCTGATAGCGGGAGAGCGCAATTCAGATGCTGCTAGATTATTGTCAAGAAGATGTATTTGCAAGGACTGCTATGCATGTAAGCGACCTTACATTGAAAGAAACAAGGCGAGGAATTTTCCTGTCTTTGAGGGATGTTTCGAATTTTCCCATTTTTTTTTCAGAATTTCAAAATTCTAACGATGTTCGGCAGAACCCATATTGGGAAACACAGCTCTAACTACATAGTATCTTCTTGCACCTAGAAGAATATTCCCCCGTCAGGAGCTCATTAGCCATAATCACTTCATTCAACTTGCAGAAACTTTGTAAGTGCAGTTAATTCTCAAGAAGTTAAAGTTCCATAAAACGTGACATTTAAAGTTCTCTATATAAATGTTGGTTTTCTGAGATACAAGACCGCTCAGTTGTCTACAAATGCCAAGGTTGCAGAGAAACCGTCTACCTCCATCTTCTCGTTTTTTCTCTTTTTATGCTCCTTTCTTCTCTTTAGTGTTCTGATTCCCACAACTCTGAATTCAGATTGTGTAAGAAACATTTGAATACAGTTGGATCTCCCTCCCCCAACAGATTACGCCTACAAGTCCAGTGAAGCGACCTTTTCAAATATTCTTACGGATCATAGGTTAAATGCGTTGCTGCTGTCTGAACAAACTGCAATCCGGATATATCATTCTTAAACTTTAGTTATTGTCGTAAGGCGTGTTTACTTCCCAGCCAAGTATGATAAGTATGAAGCGAATGTGCAGGTTTCGAACGGCGGCCTCCTTTTGCAGTTTTTATAGTTGTTTACAAATAACATCTAACTTGCATATCGAAATTTGGACTTCTTGCGTTTTTATACGCTCATATATGCGGCCTTTTCTGTTTTCATTTATCTTCTACATTCTTGCCCATTCTGTTCTCTTTCAAACTGAAGTGCATTAATTCATTTTTTTATAAAGAGAGCCAACTACTTGCACTTTTATTATGTCTTTTCTAAAATACTTCACATAGAATACCTTAAAAACACATAACCGCAATTAAAATTAAAATTATTCACTCCTACATGTTTCGGTCACCATGTGACCATCATCAGGGAGTCTTTAAAAAATATTTCCTAAATGAAGTTGCTAAAATCTATTACTTGTTCGTGATGTGGCGGCATGTGTGTGTATGCTTAAGTTACTCCTGTTGCCCTGTTGATGTTCCTGCAGTG
>Ga0123355_10012742_pt1 | contig 13039 bp, 6 predicted proteins | sample TergutEmb28metaG_3_FD_89872 | JGI IMG/M metagenome (GOLD analysis project Ga0123355, IMG submission 89872) | Embiratermes neotenicus P1 segment gut microbial communities from Petit-Saut dam, French Guiana - Emb289 P1 | ecosystem: Host-associated > Arthropoda: Insects > Digestive system > Gut ... | reverse complement strand
TCACAGTGCTCACACCCTACAACGTAGCACCACAGTACCGCAACCAGCCACACCCGACCTGCAACCTTCACAGTGCTCACACCCTACAACGTAGCACCACAGTACCGCAACCAGCCACATCCAACACTACCAACAAACAACCCCATAAGCAGTAACACGTGGTCTTTTTCTGATGATGGGCATAAAGATGCCCGAAACATGTTGAGACAGTAGTCAATAATAAACATCTGGAATTGACAATAAATCATTTATATTGTTGCATCTTGTTGGTATTCTTTCTTCACGCATTGCTCACGATGCACGGTCACAGGAACATAAAGCCAAATAGAAAATTTCTGTCTTCGAATGATGTAATATTCAATGCACGAGAAAGAAATCAATGGAATAAAATCTTGCAGAAATCCTACATTTGATATCAGTGTAATGATAATAATAAACTTGCGTCATTGACACCATCTAGTGACAAAGATGGTGAACGAGTTTATCACCCCTATGAATATTAAGGTTACGTCGTGAAGTGTGTTACTTTCCTACCTCGAAAACGCAGGGATCAGTTCCTTCCGAAACAGTAGTCGCATCCTAATAGACCCTTATCTTAGTGGTGTCATTGTAATGCAGCATAATGTAATACGGGGTACTGATAAGTCCTTAGCCCGACCAGGAAGGAAATAAGCTTGGAAGCATGTCAGGGACGTGCGCGATTTCAACAACATCGAGACGCGAACTGTCATCAAGTATTTTTCTCTTGCAAGGCAAGGCGCCAAAGGAAATGCACGCCATTCTGACAGAAACATTAGCTTTTTCCTTCCTGATCGGGCTAAGGACTTATCAGCACCCCTGTATTACGCGTATATTATGTTATGTAACGTAATGTGCCATAATGAATACTTGGTGTATGAACATAGTGATGACACTATAAAGCTCTTTTTCTAAAAGTATTATAAAGAACCCGGTTACACCGCATACTTCCAAATGTTTCGTTATTCGTATTAAATTGATGTCATAGTTTGTATAATATTTTATTTACATAAAATGAGTTTTGATGGCTGCTTTCATACATATTTAATTTTAATCACGGGTCGTTCGGTCGAAAATTGGATATGTTTCTGTAGTTCTGCAGTCACCATTAACGGTACCTCGTCCGCTTCGAGACAAAATTTTCAAAACATAGACGTAATATGTAACTGACGGTTTTTGCCTTTGCATTCATGAACTACACACTAAATATCTACACCACTTCTCTGAATAACTGGAATGATAATTATTTAAGTACTAAACTGCAGAAGGTCCGTTGTAGGGATTTTATAATTGAAATAACCCATTGTTCTGGCATTCGATCTAAAAATATCTATTTCAGTATCATTCTTCCTTCTCTGATTAGGTAATGTAATCACCTTAATGATATTTGCGAGAATCAATAATTACGACGCTCCTCGTTAGGTGGGTTTCTTCAACTTCCAATTGCTTACCGTGTCGCAGGCTGAAGTATTTTTTTTAGCATCGTGTTCTTGAACACTTTTAATCTGTGATATTTCCGTAATGTGAGACAGCAAATTTACGTCCCTATAAAACTACAGACAAAATTGAAGTTCGTGGCTTGTAATTTTTACATTTAGATAGGAAAGGGTAGCACAAAATATTCTGGACCGAATGGTGGCAAGAATACCCCGAATTTTATGCGCTTCTGCCTTCTTCGTGCGGAACTATACATTGATATCTTTAATTTGTCTTTTGTTGAATCACCCGCTGTTTCGCTCAAGCACCCATATTTCTTCCTGTTCTTTACTTCCAAATGCCTAATTTCATTATCGTTTTGTCCCTTCGTTTAGGTCTACCCTTTTCTTCGTTCTTTTTATCAAAGAGAAATTTTTTCTTAACCAAGTAGCGTATTTAGCTTTCAAGACCTTGCAGTTTCTCGGACGATGATGGTATGCAAAGTGATGACACGGGAACTGATTATCATTCTCCCTCATTTGTATTTCTGGCACATTTTAATTTTCGCGTGATTGATCGTCATTCTGCTCATGTTAAAGAACTGCTTTGTAATTTTCTCAGAGGAATGCAAACGAGCGAGCGTTGTTGGAAAGAAGTAACGTGTGACAGCCATGTTCGTGCATTTTAAGAACCATGAACTAATTATTAATATTAGCTACTGCACGTGTTGTGAATGTACACATTTTGTGATGAGTAATGAAGCGGTATATTAATTTAAGAATTTGTAGCTTGGACCCAGTGGCTATTTTTAAAATTCCTTAATAATGAAATACGAAAAACGTGACGTTATTTCGTGCTCATTAGAAGAGTTTAGACGCTTTGAATATTTGATGCCTGAAGTATGTTGAATATATTCGACACGAATTATTAGGCGAGAAACCATGAAACATGGTCCCGAGGTCACGTGTCGCTGTTTAGAGTTATTATAGTTTCTTACAAACTTACAAAGGCGTCCAAAACGAAATTCATACAGCCTGCTTCCCTGTCGAATAGATTTCTAGTCCAGCATTTATATTAATAATAATAATAATAATAATAATAATAATAATAATACTTTATACTACTGGTACCCGAGCTCCAACTCGTAATTTTAGGCTCTTTTTCCTTGTTTTCCGCTACTTATCGAAGTTGCTGTATTGCTAGTTACGTTTCAACGGCTGCTTTCGTATGCGAAGTCGTCGACACGTTTTTAGACATTTGTTACTTCTGTACAACACTTTTGTATTAATTTAATAAAATTTAATAGTTACCGGTCTGTGTTTGTTGGTTTGAGCTTGTTGACACAGCACTTTATATTTTGTTGTTATTCATGTTGTTTATTTTTTGTTTTGTCTAGTTTTGTGCATTTTTATTGTATGTATATTCTCTTTTATTATTTGTGTTTTGCTCTTTCTGTTATTGGACACTGAACTGTTGACTCAGCACTTTAACAAACAAGAATTAAATTGAGTTGCTATTATTAATTGTATTAAAGAAATTTTTTGTATTCTTTAAATTTTTTTTATGTAACCTGGAAGTTTTTGCATCGTTGCACTGTTTCTAATTTTCGTTTACAAGAAATGTAGCCACTCACACGAAGTAACATTTGTGTTGTATCTCCATACAAATTCACACCAGTGACTTCAATAGTTTATTAGTTGCTGCTATCAAAATAAAGCTAAAATAATTTTCGCATATGCGCCACACTTGTTTTCCATTTGACAAGCAGTATTACGTTAACGAAGTTTCCATATTTATCTCAGCCTAATTACAATGTCTCACAGAATATAGAGCGAAGTTAGTGTCGTTCCTGTTTGACATATTTAACGGTGGCTATGTAGTCATTATTGACATTAAAAGGAACGGCTTTGGGGTGTCCTTCGGTGGCATAACGTTCGTTCCACGTCTGGTGAAAATGCGTCAGCCTATTCATAAATTGCAGTAAATGGAATCACACACGCACGCATACGCACTCAGAATTATGATCTCATAAGCTTTCCTCTTTTAAGTGTGTTCGTAAAATTGCGAAAAACTTATTTTAGCTTCGTCATGTCTGTCTGTCCGTCCGTCCGTCTGCGTGGAACAACTCGACTCCCAATGGACGCATTTTCATTAAATTTGATATTTGTATATTTTTCGAAAATATGTCGAGGACATTAAAGTTTCCTTACAATCGGACAAGAATAACGGGTTCTTTACGTGAAGAGCTATGTACATTTTTTATATCTCGTTGAACTCTTTTTACAATGAGAAATGTTTCAGACAAAAGTTATAGAGAAAACTCAAAACACACATTTGATGTTCAGTTACTTTTTCCCAAAAATCATGCTGCAGATGACAATACGGCGCATCCGCTTTCGCATGCTGGATAACTGAAGTCTACAGACACACACTTGGAATGTGTAATACTTACTGCTTTTCTACAAGAGAAATGGTTGCTGGAACGTATCTTGTTTATCTTGTGTCTTTGGATGAAGAAATAGGTTAGAGATCGGGCACAAGAAGCATTTCTCATGGCACTTGGAGCACAGGATTTAAAGAAGGCGACATTTAGAATTCCAGACATTTCAAGCAAAGGTTTGACCAACTCTGGAATCACAGAAACTTAAACATTTGAACATGAGATGAACAGTCTGTACTTGAGGAAATTTGAACTGCCTGCTGTGTATACCTTTAATCCTGTGTATAACCCCAAAACACTTGACCCTTCCAGCGCAGCAGTGCACAAATGTTCCAAGATCCTAGGAGCCACGCCAAGATTCTGGGCGCCAGAATGTTTCAAAGAATCTAGTTACACGCTGGCGACTCACAAATGTTAGGCGCCAAGGTACAAAATTTTTTCGCCCGGGGGAGCTAACTTGTGCACCCTTATTTTAGCAGTATATATCCTTTTATAAATTTGCAGGTTTTTTAACCACAAGGAATGTTCAGATTGTGCTGTTCTGGATTTTGTCACCTCGCAATCTTGTAGCTAGACACCGACATTTCGGAAGAAGTTCGTCCTATTCTTCTGGCTTGAAGGATTATCTAAGTGGGTGACGATATCCCTGATTCACCTACAAGACTTCAGTGTCCTAAAACGGAGAAGAACATATCTGAATATTTTATTTCGGTCTAGCTTTAGTTGAGAACACAAACAGTTTGAGGATTATATTGCTGTACAATGCAGAGTAGCCCTATTGATGAAACTGGGAGTCTTTGGATTTCAGATTCCCGGAGAGGTGTGTTTCATTCCACCATAAGAACAATGGATATAGGGGAATGATTCTTTAATAGCTTCCGTCTGAATCGCACTCTCTATAATGTCAAATCTATACTTGTCTTTTACCTCAGAAAATTATATTTTACCTTTAAACTTTCCATTAAAATTCTATTAATCATTTATTTAAACGAACCCGGTGACCAGTTTTAGGGTGGATAAAGTACATTCCTTTTTAAAAATACGGAATGACTATCGCAGGTAATTTGACGGATACGTTATGAATATGAGTACAACTAAAGATAGAAGGTGTGAACTTCAGGTACTTGAGAGTGTGGTAGTTTTCACTAAAGAAAGTTGACAGCTGATAGACTGAATGTTGGGTCCTCTTGAAAATTCCTGGGTGGAGCAGCAGTATTTCTCTGTGGAAATTGATTAGGCAGCTTATGTTAAAATTGCTGCTGATCTATAGCCATTACTAAATAATGACTTTTATTTGTAAATCTTTGCCGTATTTTATAAAATTTTACTTAGAATGAATTTTTCGTTAGGTTTAGTGACCAATGAACAATAAGCAATTTTCGAAAAAGAGCCGAAATATTTTTTTTAAATGTCACTGCCAGTCTCTACAGATGTATATTCTCTTCATCGTTTACATTTTGTCCGATTTTCATAATAATAGAATTTTAGTTATGTTTAAAATTGTACCTCTTCTTTTTTTCTAAAAAGAGATTCGAGCAGTTCCTGCTTACTGTGTTAGTTCGTACATTAGTCATCACTTTTATTGCAGAAAATACAACGTGTGTAAGTAAATAGAACCTCGTTTCATGGCTTTCAACTAATGTTCGGTCGTTTCATTCCAAAGATGGTCATTGCTGCAATTTGCGTTTTAGTTCCCTGTAGTATCTACTGCTGGCATGGGCGCATACCCACGGTTCGTTAGCTGCTCAGTTTCTACCAGTAGCATTGTAGTAGTTGAAGGTGGAGGTGGAGGGGGGTGGTGGTGGTTGCTGAACTGCAGGCAGTGGCCATGCAAAATGATGATGATTATGAACATCATCATTATCATTACTGCCACGATCCCTGAAATGTTCAGGCTGTGGGTGTTTCCATGTTAGGCTGGCCACAGGCCCCTCCCCAACTGCTCCACTTTGGACTGTATGAACCTAGATCACTAATTATGAAAGCCATTTAATCATTAAAACGTCTCACTGTAGTGCGCAAATGTTGTTGTTTTGGATTCAATCGCTGATAGAAGAAGATATTATAAATAACATATCTGCCAGTATAGTGAAAATTACATTGGAATAAAAGTAAGCGAAGTCCCCACGCGTCATTTGTTAGATTGTGTACTTATCCGCATACTCCTGTCTAATTAATTCGCATTTTTAAAACTTCCTATTAAATCATAAATGTTAAAAAATGAAAATGCCTTCAGGCAACATCGTCGGTGCATTATACCATAAGCTGTAAACACAGTGTAGTGCTCCTGAGGATGGGCGAAACTATCGCCCGAAACATGTCGAGCTGATTGAAGTTATTAATAGGCTCTCGTTGTTGCATCTAATTGGTTGTTTATATTATTGAATTATATGAATCATCACAGCTTCTCAGACTACACACCTTGCATGAGCAAAGGCTTCACTTTTCTGTTAAAGCTTATGAAAGTTGAAAGGTCTGTCCAGTCTTAGGACAGTGTAGTTCTCCTTTGTTTCCGAGTCTCAGAAACTTTATTCATTCCACTTTGGCTGTTCTCTTAAAAAGTGCCTTTTCTGTGCACATCTGTTGTGTCGGAGACATAGATATGATTAGATGGCTTATTACTGAACTCAGTCGCGTTTCAGTTTAGCTGTTCATACTCATTTCATATTAACATTCCAAATTTTAAGCAAATTTTACATTAACTATATAAATTCAGGTAGCGTCACATATATATGCGTTCAGTGTTTACCTTACTTGTTTTGTGTTTTAATATATTTGCGACTGTTTTCTCGATATGTGATTGGTACTGAGTTTTGTAAATGTCCTTCCGACATTTCATAAACTAGAATTTAATTGAACTGAATTGTTTGAGCTGTTACTTTTGTTCCTTTTTGTGAAGAACTTGTGCTGAAGTCCAGATTACTTGAACTTTGCACTTGGGGTGTGTAACCCCTAAATGTCGCAGCGTGGCCATATTTATAATGTTTACTGACAAGCGATGTTACATTTAGTATGTGGGTAACTTCGTGAAATATACATTTACCGAATTTAACATGTAACGAGAAAATTGCCAGCCCCACCATGTTGTTTTTCACATCATACAAGCAACAATTTAAAACGTTTCGTATTTTTATAAAGTCTGTTACCGCACATAATTTTAGGACCCAACAACAAATATTTCCGATTTTTCAATGAAATAGGCACACATGCATATACAACTTATGGACAGAAGTTTAGTGTTGTTTCTCCTGAAAATGACCAGAGAAATCAGTCTTCTGTATTGGAGTATTCGTATTATCTATCTCTAGCATAACATATACATAACAAAGCTGATGCTGGGTATTTTCCTTTCGATTTGCGTAGAACCTTTAGCGACCAACTGTAGTAATTTCACCCAACAAAACATATATCGGTTTTATGTTGCTTTTTTTTTAGAAGGCAAATGCCGCCGGAAACGTCCGAAACATTTTCATATCCCTTTCTTTCCTTTAAATTTGGAGAAAGAACAGTCTACTTCCGATTATCCAATTATCACTGTGCACAGGAAAAAATCAGGACCATTATTTACGGTATTTGCCTGAAGATGACCAACTGATGGGTCGAATCATATAGCCTTATTCATTAATAAAAATAAGGTAGTGCTGACGTTTATAATTAATTTTATTAAGTATATGTTCTAGCTCTTCGTGATGCATTCTTTCTGGGTCACAGATTCATGCATTCGCCTTGGTATTGATACTGTGGTTATTTGATTTCCTGTTTTGCTAATTAACTTAATGCTTACAGAACTAAATGGGCATTTGGGATCCAACAGTATCATGTTGTTCGACAACAGAAATCTATAATAGGGAATATATCGGTAACTTCAAAATCTTACCGAACACTAAATACTGTAATACATACCTTTCATGTTAACTCAGTATGTTTGGAACACACATACACACACATTCTACACTCACATGCAGTACTGTTCATATGGTAGGTACAAAAGTCACTAAGTGGACTTCAAAATATGTAGTCTTTATTCCTGACATTCATGTCAGAATTTGTCGTTTTAGATTCTGCACTTTTCATTCAACATATGTAGTCCTCGTTCTTCTCATGCAGCTATAGGCCTAATGACCACCGTAACAGAAATGTTCGGTACAGATATATTTTATAATTTACACTAAATGTAAGCAGCGTTGGTAAATTCAGCACCTTTGAAACAGAAGCTTCCGTTGAAACACGATTATGTGCTGCAATATGAAGTGTGCTATATTTATCTGCTCTATTGGTATTGTCAGTTACATCTTTATAGTTTTAACTATTTGAAATTACGTCGGATGTCACAAACCTTTGTCCACTTAGGGTAACAAAAGTCTCAATGGAAGTGTTGCTTCTTTTACCAATTAGACAAAAAATTCACTTTCCTACACAAGCATTAGACGTAATTTCTTTTTTTTTTATTTCTATATTAAAATTATATCCCACCTACTGAAATTTCTGTATAAGAAGAATCATAATATTTCTGTCACTTATTTAATTTTGAACAGTTAACGATTACTGTGGAGTGGCTGTGTAATAAAGAGCCACGTGGGTTTCCGGAATATTTTTATTTTTATCAAAATATTTCTACGTCCAAAACGGAGGACCCCCCCCCCCCCACACACGCACACACATAAACACACGGTGACATTACTAACGCCATGAGAGGCCCCTTAATTTAAATGTTCAGCCAATCTTATGAATCTCTTATAATGTTTGAATGATAAAAGAAATTTTTTTCTGGCGCTGCGGCCCAACGTGTGCTATGGCCTCCTCATTCACGAGGTTTCTAGATCACACACAACAGTCGGTAGGACTCCTCTGGACGAGTGATAAACTCGTCGCAGAGATCTCTACTTGACAACTAACAACACTCACAAGAGCTAGACATCCATGCCCCCGGCGGGATTCGATCCCACAATCTTAGCAAGAGAGGGCCGCAGACCTACACCTTAGACCGCACGGCCACTGGGACCGGCACTGTTAGGAGGGATAGTCGAAGAAAATCTGGGCTGACAAAATGAATAGCGAGAGAATGCCGAAAAATATTTCGGAGACCTAAAACGAAAAGTTTAAGAATGTGGCGTGAAATAATTGAGGAAAAAATGTTAAAATCTAAATTGTAGTTAATTGCAGAAACTTCGTCATTATTAAATTGTGTCAAGTAAGGCGAAGAATAAATATGCTTAAAACGTTTAACAGTATCATGACCCGTAGGGACGGTAGTAGCGACACTAAGGTGAGAAATCTATTGTAAACTAAACGATAGTGACTTTATCAGTCATGAGTATTACTCATATTACATAACAAAGGCCTATGCAGTGGTAAAGTTGAGGACCTTTTAGAGCGTAATTAAAAACCACGCCTTGAATACGTCTGATGCTGTGGAGATACAGCTATACATTTTCTCTGGGTAATAATCTGGGTACATACTGGGTTGGTGACTGGGTGGGCCTCGGAAAAGAAAAAAAGCCTCTCCATGTCCGGAATCAAATCCCGTTTTCGTATTGGGCCATTCTTGTAGCCTAGTCTCTATGCTGAATTGCCCCGGCTATCCGGCAGCTATGTAAATATGTCAGTAAATTTGTATAACTAATGGGGCCAATATTTACAGCTGTACTCTCACAAGAAGTTGGCCTCGGGAGCTGGGTATTTCAATAAAAATATATTGTTGATAATTGTCAAATTTCCACGAACTGCAGCACATAATATTAATATGTCATTCGATTGTAGACGGAATGGCAGTCACAGCCTAGCATGGTTGAATGGACGGACATATGCTTGGTAAACAGAGGACATGGTCGCTTCCAGGCTTGTCAGCACTGTCGTGCTTAATACGCAATCACAGCCATAAAGCTGTGTAAATCGATTCATATTAGAATAAACCTGTTTGTCACCCTCAATCGACCTCTCTTCAAAATACAAGATGGATTATATTGTCCGTTTAAATGAATTTGTAGTATAATTCTTGTATGACGTCAACACTTGTATTATAGGCCTAATACACGTTTTGTTTTAGTCCTTAATCCTGCATTGAGAATATATATGATTTCTCACATCATATAATACACTTATATACCACGTACGTGTGTATACTTACACAGAACTTTCCTTCAGGTGTAGGTGCATTACAAAATCAAATGGAAGAATATTAAGCTCCGACGTAGTAAGAATTCACACTAGCTCGCGAGAGAGTGGTTATAAGTGATGCCTATTTTAAACCACTTTTTTTTTTTTTTTTGAGCGATTTCTGTAAACTGTAGGATAGAAATGTTGGTATGGAATAATTCACTTCCCTTCTCTATCGGTTCGTGCTAAACTGAAAACACATTGGATCTCTGAAGTTTTCTTTACAATAAAAAAAATCCAATAGGCATTATATTTTACTTTTATTTGAGCGCATGTGGCTTTACTTTATATACTGTGGCAACACCATTATGTGGGACGGTTTTCCATATACACGAACGATTCCACCATCACCAGTAAGAACTGATGTGTCGCGCCACTTCTGCAGGGTTGTCCATTATCACCGAGTCCGGTATGGTGTCGCCAGTCTTTCGAAATTTTCTTCGGTGCCTAATAATTCTCGAATGCCCCCTCAGCGGGAATATTTGTCATATAAATAATTCCATCCTCGAAGTGGAAAGTTAGTGGTGTCGGAACCAAGTTGCAGCAAGGACACAAATTTGACATTTTGTTCCATATGTGTTGAAAACCAGCAGATTTTGTTATAAGATATTTGCCACAGAAAACGAGAATCACAGAGAGATCCGGAAAATTGAGTTTTACTGTAAATAATTGCACGTATGGATTGAGATCGCCGGTCCCAGTGGCCGCGCGGTCTAAGGCGTAGGTCTGCGGCCGCACGCCTGCTGAGGTCGTGGGTTCGAACCCCACCGGGGCATGGATGTTTGTCTGTTGTGTGTTGTCAGGTAGAGGTCTCTGCGACGAGCTGATCACTCGTCCAGAGAAGTCCTACCGACTGTGGTGCGTCGTTATGTGTGATTAAGAAACCTCAAGAATGAGGAAGCCATGGTCCGCGTTGGGCCACAGTGCCACAGAAAAAAAAAATTGATTGAGATTAGTTTCAACCATGATTTAATGATTATAATTGCAAATATTACTGCTTTTGTTAAAATGTAAAGGTGAAGCTGACGTTTTTTGTGTCCACAACTTGAAGACATAGAGGAGCATTACAAGTATAGCTGCACTCATTCACTTCGGCGCTGTTTCTGTTAGCACATGTTCCAAATATCTCAGTCTATCAAATGTTCATTCATTCTGCAGTCTGTGGTACGATAGGTCCATAGACTGTTCCAGAGCGCTTTCTCTACAGAGTGTGATCTAATGTGTCCTCTTTCAGTTCCAAGTATCCCGTCTTTTCCTTAAGGTCATCTAATAGCTGATTACGTCTTCTTCCTCATCTTTACGTCACATCTGTTCTTGTATCTTCCCTTCAGTAAAGTGTTTTAGTAGTCATTTCCTATGCAAGATATGAAAAATCCAATTAGCCTTCCTTTTTAATGTTTGTGTAGGATATCCCTCTCCTTTTTGCCTTATCTAATACGAGTGTTATCCAGAAAAAAGTTCCGTTTGCGACTATTGCCTCTGCTGCGCTGCGGTCACGATGGTGCGCATGGGTGCCGAGTTTGTCTATACTGTGGCAAGGCACGGAGAGAATTTGCAGACATTCGAACAGTGTTTACGCATCGTACTGTGTGTTTATAATGTTTAAGAAAATAGAGAATCCCGCTGCATGTGAAATGCGGTCTGTAATCCGTTTCTTCAAAGTGAAGAACATGACACCGGCTGAAATTCATCGTCAGCTTTGTGACGTGTATGGAGAACATGCCATGAGTAGTTCAATGGTACGGAGATGGGCGCGACTGTTTAATGAAGGACGTGAAAATGTGCTTGATGATCCGCGGAGCTGCCGACCTTCTGTGGTGAATGAAGTTTTGGTGCGTGCAGTTGAAGCGAAGTTTAGGGAGAACAGATGATTCACCATTACGTCACTTTCCCTGCATTTTCCACATATTTCACGGCCACTTCTTCACAAAATTGTGTCTGAGGTCAAAGAAGCCATTGCCACTTGCTTTGCATCGCAGGCGGCATCATTCTACGATGAAGGGATACAAAAACTGGTGTATCGCTGTGACACGTGCCTCCAAAATGGTGGAAATGATGTCAAAAAGTAGTGTACGGTATGTACATCAAATGTCAATATACATGGTTTGTAATATATTCTTGTTTTTTTCTTAATAGCCCATCGGAACATACTTTCTGGATAACCCTCGTACTTATTCATTTCTCACAAATCAGTCCAACTCATCGTCTACATCCTTGTCCAGCAACGCATTTAAAAACCTTCCATGTATTTATGATCTGCTTTCCGAAGTCTCAAAGTTTCAGCACAAACCTATGCGCAAAATGTAGCATTTAATATTTTATTATCAAATATAGCCTCATGTATTAACATCGCAGTACTGAAGCCTCAAAAATGCTTGCTACAAACATTGTTAGGCGTCCGTTTATTTCATTTATTGCGAAGGAATCTTTCTATCGGGCCCAACTACGTAGTGTCTATACGCGCCTCTCCACCTTTCGAATGAGGGCGGGAACAGAGCGATTACCGAATGCTGCATTACTTTTTGGATGCGAAACGATGGACTGCAATGCTACTAGCCCGAAATCACATACAGTAGTGTATAAACATTTGGTCTGCCACCGATATCCCACTTTTAAACGGTGTCCGGTAATATGTGACAAAATTTCGATTAACCCTCGATTTCTCATAAATACAGGGTCCGCCAGCGAATCGGGCGATTTTTAAGTGTTAAAAAATAAAATTATTGGATATTTTGATACAGTTACATTTATAAGGAAGTACATACTTTAGCATTTGCAGAAATAAGTGAATCAGTGGTCTTGAAACATAACATAGAACAAAAAGAAAAACACAACACATCATTCCACACGTTACATCCTCAAAATGCCCTCCATTTCGCTGCTCACACTCAGCAAGCCGATCGTGAACACTACTCATGGTCCTACGTAACACGTCGACCGGGATTCTTGAAATCTCTTCCTGTATCCGCAGTGCAAATCCAAGTGTAAAATACGCCTGACACTGCTTTC
>Ga0123355_10012741_pt1 | contig 13039 bp, 9 predicted proteins | sample TergutEmb28metaG_3_FD_89872 | JGI IMG/M metagenome (GOLD analysis project Ga0123355, IMG submission 89872) | Embiratermes neotenicus P1 segment gut microbial communities from Petit-Saut dam, French Guiana - Emb289 P1 | ecosystem: Host-associated > Arthropoda: Insects > Digestive system > Gut ... | reverse complement strand
TCGTCTCATAATCATAAATCAAAATGCACCCCACAGGCGAAGCAGCTGCAATCTCAGCATCCTTCAACAACATCACAACTTCCTTAATATCCAACTTCGCGAACGGATTCGCTGCCATAACCTTACTTCGCAATTCTGACTTATCCTGCTTCGTCGCATTCGCCAAAATCTCCTCAATTAAAAGATCACCCGACCCGACGCTTCGGTCACCAACTTCCAGCGCTTGCGTATCAAGCCCCTCACCTGCAACCACAGACCCTGCTTCAGCGACTACAGATCCATCTACTCCATGCTCAAAACTCCCACTACTCACAAGCTCGCCCTGTACAAACACCGGAAAATCAGGTGCCATCGATTGCAACGGAGGCGGCACTTCTTCACCAGAAATAGCCAGTTCCACAGGAGGTGTTCGCGCAGACCTCGCCTTCATCTTCAGACCACGCAATTCAGCGACTTCAGCCTGAAGCTCACGTACCGTCGCCGCCAATACCTTAACTTCCCCACTATAATCACCAGCTGAAGTCATACCCGCTCCCTCCACTCGCTGGCTAACCCCATCCTCTACAAAGCCCAACTCGATTAACCCAACCTCTAAAATCAACTCCGCATCCGTTGCGATTTTCAACTCATGCGCAAGGCTATTCAGCTTCTTTATAAAAGAAAGAACCTGCTCTGAACTCAGTTTCCCACCTAAACCAGTGGCATCCTCACCGCCGACCTTCTGTACTTTCAGCACATCACGGAGCAGTCCTAAAAGTCCATCTATAATCCGCGCAGGCAGCTTACCTCTCGCAAGTAGCCCCCGTGCAGATTCCACAATCCCGGCAAAATCATGCGCAATAACATGCTCAACAATCCCTACAAGCGCCTCTGCATCAACGCTCCCACTTAAATCATGAATATCCGATAATTTCACAACATCCGTTGTATAGGCAATCGCCTGATCAAGCATAGAAAGAGCATCCCGCAACCCACCAGCAACAAGTTTCGCAACTAACTCTGGCACCCCACTTTCAAACTCTACTTCCAGCTCACCAAGAATTCTCCTCAGATGGTCTGACATGTCAGTAGACGGGATTTGCTTGAGATCAAAGCGTTGGGTACGGGAAAGAATGGTGTCTGGAACTTTATGAATCTCCGTCGTAGCAAGCATAAATATCACATGCGGCGGTGGCTCTTCCAAAGTTTTCAACAGGGCATTAAACGCACCTGTGGATAACATGTGAACTTCGTCAATAATATAAACTTTATACGGTGATAGGGTTGGCGAATACTTTACGCGCTCACGAATATCCCGGATCTCATCAACCCCATTATTCGTTGCTCCATCAAGCTCCAACACATCCGGATGACTCCCATTACTTACAGCTAGGCAACTTTCACACGAACTGCATGGATTTCCATTTTCAGAATTTGTACAATTAATTGCTTTTGCAACGATCCGCGCGATGGATGTCTTGCCCGTTCCACGGGGACCAGTAAGCATATACGCATGCGCTAAAAGATCATTTTTTACCTGGTTTTTCACAGTTTGAACAATGTGCTTTTGCCCAACGACTGCATCAAAATTTTGTGGACGATATGTCCGATATAAAGCAAGATGTGCCATAATCCTAACCTCACAAAAAAATTATTAAAACAATTATACCACATCTCTCACACCATGGCACTACAAAAAAAGTCAACGACAGAAAAAATCCTGGTAAAGGAAAAAAGAGCCTCAATCCGAAGCTCCTAAACTATTTAGTAAAGTACTCGACACCACTTACAAAGATTTTTTGATCATAATCCCCTTCAACATTTTTAAAAATATCTCGTCCAGAACGCTCAGTATGCCCCATTTTACCAAGAATCCGCCCATCTGGTGAAATCAATCCCTCAATCGCCATTGCTGATCCGTTCGGGTTATAAATTTCATCCATGGTTGGATTTCCTAACCGATCAACATACTGAAACGCAACCAACCCATCCTCGACTAATTTTTTAATCGTATGATCTACCGCTGTGAATCTTCCTTCTCCATGAGAAAGAGCAACATGATGGATATCTCCAGCTGTCATATTCGCCAACCATGGTGAATTCGCACCAGTATATCTAGTTTGGACAATTTTTGACTGATGTCGACTAATATTATTATGTGCAAGTGTTGGTGACTCAGGTGTTACATTGAAATCTTGATATGGTAGTAATCCAGATTTAACTAATGCTTGGAATCCATTACAAATACCAATGATTAGCCCATCGCGTGCAATTAAATCTTCAATACTCGTACGTATTTTTGTATTGTTTAATACAGCAGTGATAAATTTAGCTGAACCATCTGGCTCATCTCCAGCACTAAATCCACCTGGTAAGAATAAGATTTGCGATTTTTTAATTTCAGCTGATAACTGATCGATAGATGCTGTAATATCAGCTGATGTTAAGTTTCTAAATACATTGATATGCGTATCAGCACCAGCTAGTCTAAAAGCAGCTGCACTATCGTACTCAGAGTTTGTGCCTGGGAAGGCTGAAACCAATACACGTGGTATTACAGCTAAACCAGAAGTTTTGATATTAACCCTCTCGTAGGTGATTGATTCAACTGTCGATTTATCTGGATTAGTTGCTTTTGGGTAGATGGCATCGAATACACCTTCCCATGCCGAAATCGCATCGACCATTGAGATTGTTGTGCCATTTATGATGATATTCATCGTGTCAGTAGTTTTCCCTAATAAGATCGCCGAGTCAATGTTTAGCTCATTGGTTGATTCAACAATGATGGATCCAATCAGTTTATCGAACATTGGTTCTCGTATAGTTGTGTTAATTCCTATTTTATTGCCGAATGTCATTTTCGCTAAGCCTTCAGCGATACCCCCATGTTTGATTGTGAATGATGAGGTAATTATTCCCCGGGAAATATTTTCGTAGATAAAGTCGAAATTTGTTTTCAGTTCTTCGAAGTTTGGCATCATGTGTGGGAGCTGGTTGTGTTTGATAAGGTAAATATAGTTGCCTGGCTTTTTGAATTCAGATGAGATGATGTTCCGTGCTTTTTCTGTTTGGATGGCGAACGAGATAAGTGTTGGTGGGACATGCAGATCTTCGTAAGTGCCGCTCATACTGTCTTTTCCACCGATTGCAGGTAGTCCGAATCCTTTTTGAGCGTGAACTGCTCCAAGGAGTGCTGCGAATGGTTGCCCCCATAATTTCGGATCAAGCCCTAACTTACGGAAATATTCCTGAAATGAAAATCTGATACCTCGCCATTTTCCACCTAATGCAACAGCTTTCGCAATGGATTCTATAACGGCGTAAGCTGCACCGTGGAAAGGTGACTTTTCTGTTATATCAGCGTTATATCCGTAAGTCAGGATACTTGCTAGCTCGGTTGTTCCGTTCAAAACTGGGATTTTATGAACTGAACCCTCGGTTTCTGTTAGCTGATATTTTCCGCCATACGGCATTAAGACTGTGCCAGCCCCAACGGTTGAGTCGAACATTTCAACCATGCCTTGCTGGGAAGCTACGTTATGGCTTGCTAGGTTGTTTAAGAATTGGGATTTGAAATCAGCACCTTCTACGTTTCTTATGAATATATCGTTGCTAACTGTTGTGGAAACTTCAATATTCATATTTCCTTGTACACCGTTTGTATCTAAGAATTCACGGGATAGGCTGACGATGTTTACGCCGTTGTGGTGCATGGTTAGTCGATTATCATCAGTTACAGTTGCTACAATGACGGCTTCAAGGTTCTCTTCCCGTGCGAGGTCGATGAATGTGTATGCGTCTTTTGGATCCACGACAACTGCCATTCGCTCTTGTGATTCTGAAATGGCAATTTCTGTTCCGTTTAGTCCGGCGTATTTTAAGGGGATTTTGTTTAGGTCGATGTTTAATCCGTCTGCCAGCTCTCCGATTGCGACTGCAACGCCTCCTGCTCCGAAATCGTTACATTTTTTAATGAGGGTTGTTGCAGCATTGTTTCTGAATAAACGTTGGATTTTTCGTTCGACTGGGGCGTTACCTTTTTGAACTTCAGCTGATGCTGTTAGGATTGATTCCATATCGTGTGATTTAGATGACCCTGTTGCCCCACCTACTCCGTCGCGACCTGTTGCCCCACCTAGTAGGATGATGGCATCGCCTGGTTCAGGCTTTTTACGAATGATATTTTTTGCCGGTGCTGCTGCTACAACGGCTCCAACTTCCATGTGTTTTGCTTTATACCCTGGATGATAAATTTCACGAACGAATGTTGTTGCAAGTCCGATTTGATTTCCGTATGAAGAGTTCCCGTGTGCTGCTATTTTAGAGATGGTTACTTGTGGCAATTTCCCTTCTATTGTGTCTTCGATTTTTTCGGTGATATCTGTGCCACCAGAAATTCGCATAGCTTGGTAGACATAAGCACGTCCTGATAATGGATCCCGTATTGCACCACCAATGCAAGTGGAAGCTCCTCCGAATGGTTCAATTTCGGTTGGATGGTTGTGCGTTTCGTTTTTGAACATGAGTAGATAGGGCTCTGATTTACCATCGACTTCGACATTGATGTAGATGCTACATGCGTTGACCTCGTCGGATACTTCCATGTCATCTAGTGTTCCTAGTTTGCGCTGTTCGCGTGCGGCGATGGTTGCCATATCCATTAATGTCATTGGCTTCTCGGGCAGTCTCTCGCCGTGAGCAAATTCACGCATAGCTAAGTATTCGTTAAATGCAGCTTGCAATGTCTCTTGGAAATTGCCCTCTTCAAATTTAATTCCATTTAAGATCGTTTCGAATGTTGTGTGACGACAATGATCAGACCAGTAAGTATCTAAAACTTTGAGTTCGGTTTCATAGGGGTTACGTTTTTCTTCTTCACGGAAGTATTTCTGAATGTGCGCGAGATCAGCAAGAGTCATCGCCATACCGTGCTCATTTAAAAATGCTTCTAAGCCAGCAGTATCTAAGTCGCTAAATCCTTCATATATAGGTACTATATCGGGTGTTCCTAATTCTGATAATGTAAGTGGTGCATCTAAGTCTTTCTCTTGTGATTCGATTGGATTGATAATGAATTTTTTAACTTTCGACAGCTCATCGTCTGATGCACCCTCTAGAATAATGATTTTACCAGACTTTACAACTGCTTTTTCATTTCCAGTTAATAATAGTAAGCACTGCTGCGCCCAATCTGCGCGCTGATCGTATTGACCTGGTAGGAATTCGGTTGCGAAAAACACCTTGTCCTCTAAATCCAACGCATCATAAACATCATCGGCTACAATTTCAGATAACACATTCTCCTTTGCCACCTGAACATCAGTTTCCGACACGTTAAATAAGTCATAGACATTCACTATGCGAATGTCTGTTAGGTTTAATCCAAGTGCTCCGTTTAGGTCGGTAAGTAAACTTTTTGCCTCGCTTTTGAAATCTTCCTTCTTTTCTACAAAAACACGGTGTTTATTCATTATTTCTAGCTCCTTCGACGAAATAGTTTAGTATATTTTGTCGTATTTTTTTGTAATTTTTTACAATTTATTATATATCTTGTATTGACAAGGCTTTTTTTACTGTTCTTTTAAGCTGCTATAAGCCATAAATAAACGCCTATATTCTGTTTTATTAATCGCTTTATCCGAGTTTATGTCTAATATTTTCTCAACTAATAATCCCACTTCTTCCAACTCGAAACTACTCATATTTTTATTCACCATACTATTTTGCTGCTCCGTTGGATAACACGTCTATTCAGGCAACCCCTCTAAAAACCGCTCAACCTTCGCTTCAAGCTCCCCCCAATCATTACCAACAAAATTAATATGCCCAATCTTTCGGTCTCGCTTCATTTCATCCTTGCCATACAGATGCAACTTGCCATCGGAAAATTCTGGTTTCTGCCAAGCTGAAAGTGCATAGTCAAGATGTTGTCCCAATAAATTCACCATCACAGCATAGCCACGAGTTTCAGGTTTTACTAGTGGCAAGCCACATATCGCACGCACATGTTGCTCAAATTGACTAACCGTACAGCCATCAATTGTCCAATGTCCTGAATTATGAGGACGTGGTGCTAACTCGTTAATCACAATTCCCTCATCTGTCACAAACATTTCAATCGCAAGAGTTCCAACAAAATCAAGTTTTTCAATCAACCCTATCGCAATGGATTCCGCTTCTGTGCGAAGTGAATCATCAACCCTAGCAGGCGCGATACTTACATGTAAAATCTGATTAACATGCGCGTTCTCTGTAACAGGAAACACGCGGGTATCCCCATTCACGCTGCGCGTAACAATAACCGAAACTTCCTTCGTAAATTTCACAAATCCCTCTAAAATATACTCATTATTACCAACAACCTCCACGTTGTTAGCAACCTTTAACTTGTTAACAATCTCAAGAACCTCAGGCAAATCATTATCAGATTGCAAGACCCACTGACCTTTACCATCATACCCACCACTAGAAGTTTTCAAAATACAAGGATAACCGATTTTCTTAACTGCGTACCTCAGTTCATCTTTACTCATAACAGCCAAAAACGGAGCAACTTTATATCCCGCTTCCTCTATCGCTAACTTCTCACGCAAACGATGTGATGTAATGATCAACGGCATCGAACCTTGCGGCAAATTCCCAAGTGGACCTAATTCACGAATGACCGTATAAGGAACATTTTCAAATTCATAAGTGACAACATCTGTTAGTCTTAGCATGGCAGTCAAAGCTGCCTTATCATCATACGCTGCATTCCACTCAACATCCGCAATCTGTCCCAGCGGACTGTTCGCACTCGGTTCCAACACCGCAACACTATACCCCATTTGACGAGCTGATATCGCCATCATCCGCCCTAACTGCCCACCACCAATAATTCCAATTGTACTCAGCGGTAATACTGCTTTACCCATCTAAATCACCCGTCTCCAACACCGCAGCCGTCATCTCTGCTCGGTAAGTATCTAATTTCACTGACAAATCATCAAACTGCGTACTCAAAATAGAGGCTGCCAATAAACCAGCATTTTTAGCACCAGCACTTCCAATTGCAACCGTCGCTACAGGAATTCCACCTGGCATTTGGACAATAGACAACAAAGAATCCATCCCCGATAAAGCCTTCGACTGAACCGGTACACCAATAACTGGTAACGTCGTCTTCGCAGCAACCATACCTGGTAAATGAGCCGCCCCACCAGCACCAGCAATAATCACCTTAATCCCTCGTTCACGCGCTGACTCAGCATACTCAAACATCAAATCCGGCGTTCTATGAGCCGAAACAACACGCGCTTCGTAAGAAACCTCAAACACCTCCAGAATATCAATCACCTCCTGCATGGTTGGCAAATCAGAAGTACTCCCCATAATCACACCAACAAGCGGCTTATCTGAAATCGAATAAATTTTTTTCACAACACTCACCCTACTTTCAAAAATGCAAACATTCATGTAAAATTCTACCATTTCCAACATCAAAAATCAACGCAGAAAACCCTGTCATCCACCTATTCACAAATTTTAAAATATTTAAAATCTCCTGTCTCACAAAACCCAAAAAAAGCAACCATAATCACAGATATAACAATGATTCCGGCTGCTTAAAGCATTGGTTTTTCATCTTACATTCTCTGAACTAATACTCGACATTTCCTCATCAAGTGGCAACCATTCAAGGAATTTTTCGATATATGTATCCCAAAATAGCCAATTATGATCCCCTTCATCCTGTACCCATGTTACATCGAAGCCAAATTCAATCATTTTATCTTTAAACACCACATTTGAATCGAATAAAAAATCATCGATTCCGCACGCAACGTAAAGCCTTGGCTTTTCCGAACCTGCTGCTATTACCTGCGCTGCCACTGCGATATAATCTTTATCACTTCCTACAACTTGATCTAGATTTCCAAAAACCATTTCAAAATATTCCTTGCTTTTGAATATATCATCAGTGCCTTCTTCTAGTTGCTCAAAATCACGTTGCGCAAAACCACCGATGATTGTTGCAGCTGAAAGCGCACAAATGGCACCAAAGGTTTCTGGCGCACTTAATCCATTAATAATCGCACCATACCCACCCATAGATAAACCACCAATAAACGTATCCGCTCGATGATGTGACAGCGGAAATGTTTTTCGTGTAAATTCTACCAATTCCTTCCTAATAAAAGTTCCATATCTTTCACCTGGAATATCCCGATCAATGTAAAAGCGATTATCACCGCTTGGCATAACCACAACAATATTTTTATCCTGTGCCCACGACTGGATACGTGTTAAAGATATCCAGTCTGTATAGTTCCCAAAAATTCCGTGTAACAAGTAAAGTGTTTTAAATGGTTGCGTCACCTGTATCGCTTCAAAATCTATCGCCTTATCAGTTGGTATAACAACATTAATTGGTATCGTTCGCATTAGGGAAGTTGAGAAGAAGTTACATTGAATCCATGCCATAATAAATCCCTCATTTCTTTCTTAAAACTATTATAGCACCCCTCAAGCTAAATGTAAAACAATAACTCAGAATTATAATTCGTAAATGGATGAATAAATGTTTCATTTTTGTTTCATACTATAATTACATCAGTAAGATTACTTCAATTTACTGGTGGTCTCTCTTTCTTCGTTTAATACGAAGCTAGGAAAGTCATTGTAGAAAAGATTATCTGTATGTGCTTGCGGATAATCTTTTTTTGTTATTATTAGTGAATGAATCAGATATAAATTCAGCTATTTTGAAACTACGCATTCCATATGCAAATAGTGCATAAAAATAAATGAAATAGAAAATTTTGCAAAAATCACAAAAACAATCACAATATAATCGGCATCCAGTTGAATAAAATCCTTGCGTTTGTTATATAATATAATTGCACCAGTAAGATTGTTGAATTTACTGATGCTCTCCCTTTTTTCGTTTAGTACGAAGCTTTTAAGATTCATTGTAAGAAAAGATTATCTGTAGTGCTTGCGGATAATCTTTTTCTATTCCCTTAAATCATCGAATTATGGCATGGTATATGGTATAATATATTTTGGCAAAGGGGTTGTTACAACATGATTGATTTGATAAACGGCGGAACTGCTGAAAATGCAAAAAAACTGTTAGGAAAAAAGCTTTTAATCGAGCACGATGGCCAATTAGTAGGCGGATATATCGTTGAAGTCGAAGCCTATCTCGGGGTTGTTGACATGGCAGCTCATTCTTATAATGGCAGACGTACCCCTAAAGTGGAATCCATGTATAAAGCAGGCGGAACGATTTACATATACACAATGCACGGTCACAACATGATTAATATCGTAATGCAAAAAGAGGGCGTTCCCGAGGGAGTACTCATTCGCGGACTCCAACCTACTGATGGCATCGAATTGATGCAAGCAAATCGAGATGTTGAAAGCTTCAATCTTACTAACGGTCCAGGCAAATTAACAAAAGCCCTAGGAATAACAAGAGAATTTAATGGCACGACCCTAAACACCGGGCGCATTCGACTTGATGAGGTGGGCGGACGTACCCCAAAGAAAATCAGCTCCTCGCCACGAATTGGGATCCCGAATAAAGGGAAATGGACAGACAAGCCACTCCGTTTCTACGTAGAAGGAAATCCCTATGTATCAGTAACACCTAAACGAAAGATGAGAGAAGCGAGCACAACCTGGAACGTTAAGTAAGATCAAACGGATACTTTTTCATATCTTTTCAACAAGAAAGAGGGTGCATCTAATTGGCTAAAGCAAAAAATCCTGTTGAAACCAGAACTCCCGTTGGAGCTTTATATATACATATCCCATTTTGCAATCAAATTTGTAGCTACTGTGATTTCCCGAAGGTTTCATTACAAGGGCAAGATACGGATGCTTATCTAACAGCGCTCATAGAAGAACTTGCAATATATGAAAAAACCGTCGGATTTGCCAAGCTACAAACGATCTACATCGGTGGTGGAACTCCGACAGCCCTCACAACAAAACAACTAGATAGACTATTTACATACCTCCATTCTATCATCAATTTTCACCATCTTGTAGAAGTTTCAATCGAGGCCAACCCTGAAAGCTTAACCGACATAGAAAAAATAGCATGCTTAAAGCGAAATGGCATTACACGAATTAGTTTAGGCGTTCAAACTTTCCAAGAAAAGCACCTCCAAATACTAGAACGATCGCATTCTAAAAAAGAAGCCTGCGAAGTAATCGCATTGCTTTCAAAAGAAAACTTCGAAATAAACCTCGACCTGATTTACGGAATTCCAACAGAGACGCTTAAAGACTGGGAGAAAGATTTAGACATCTTACTTCAACTACCTATCACACATGTATCAGCATACTCACTCATCGTAGAAGAACACACGAAACTTTATATCGACCACATGAAAAATAAACTTGAACTTATCGATAATGAAATCGAAGCTCAGATGTTTGAGTTGGCAATTGATAAGCTAACCGAAGCTGGATTTGAACATTATGAAATCAGCAATTTCACAAAAAACAACCGAAGTACGCATAATGTAATGTATTGGAAAAATGAGTATTATATCGGTGTCGGTTTAGGCGCCCATGGGCATTTAGAAGTCGAAAAGATTCTGAAATCAGAAAATACTAGTATTGCTCAGGAAATAATTAACGGAAATAACAGTACCCGCTATGAGAACACCCGTTCGATGACAGCTTACAAAAAGGCACTTAAAACAGGAGAACTGCCTGTATTAAAAGCACAAGCCCTTACCCGAGAAGAACAGATTGAAGAGTCAATGTTTCTCGGCATGCGCCTGATGGAAGGAGTAAATCTTAATCAGCTACAGGCCAAGTATCAGGTGAACATCTATGAATTATATAAGCCAAAGCTTGATAAATTACGAGATTTGGGTTATGTGAGCTTGGAATCGGGGGTTTTAAGGTTGACACGAAAGGGACTTATGATCGCAAATAATGTATTTGAGGAGTTTTTGCTGTGAATGGAGTTTTGTTATTAAATAAACCGCGCGGAATGACATCCCATGATTGTGTGATGAAAGTTCGACGAGTGCTAGGAACGAAAAAGGTGGGGCACACAGGAACGCTCGACCCAGATGTAGATGGTGTCCTGCCGATTTGTATAGGTTCTGCGACGAAATTAGTCCAGTTTCTCACCACCGAGACAAAAGAATACATTGGCGAAGTAACGGTTGGATATTCAACAACGACAGAAGATGCATCAGGAGAAATGGTGGAACAACGCCCTGTAACCAAAGTATTCAGCCAAGCAGAAATAGAATCCACGTTGCGATCAATGCTAGGCACATCTACCCAAATGCCTCCCCTATACTCAGCCGTGAAAGTCGACGGCAAAAAGCTGTACAAATACGCAAGAGCAGGAATCCAAGTCAAACGGCCTAAACGTGAAGTAACAACCTTCGAGCTGCAATTATTAGGCAACATCCACCAGCAAAACGGCCTACTCAAATTTAAATTTCGAATCCACGGTAGCAAAGGAATTTTCATTAGAACAATTGCTGTTACAATTGGGGAAAAGTTGGGATATCCAGCACATATGTCTAATCTAACACGTATCGCATCAGGGAATTTTAAGCTTGAAGATTGCGTGACTTTTCATGAAATAGAAGCGGGAACATTTAAGTTATTAACAATTTCTGAAGCTTTAGCAAACTTTCCCACAGTTACTGTGGATAATTGGGTGGAAAAGTTGGTGAGGAACGGTGTAAAACTTCATGATACGCAGATTTCACCGCAAATAAAAGATGGAAAGTTTCTAATTAAAAGTAAAGATGAAACACCACTTTCAATACATGAGTGGAATGAAGAACGCCAAGGTTATGTATCTATACGTGGACTATGGTAATTAACAAAAAAAAACACGCCCCCAACCAAAAGGTTAGAAGCGAGTGAAATAGCTATATAGAAATGCTCATATCAACGAACTAGATAACTCATGGCTTTGGTAGAAAAACTATTTGGGTCATGAGTTTTTTCGCATTGGATTTGTAACCTTGTTACAACCCCTATATGAATCTTTGTCGTAAGAACTCTCGTTAATTGAAGCGAGACATTTTTCAAACTATTTTTTATGCGTAAGTTGTAATGCTTTGTTATTTTCACATGTGAATTCAAAAGGCATCCACTGTGTCACAACTTATAAGTGATTACGATCTTAAGATTAGGTTGCTGATAACATAATCAAATTAACTTTAATTACCAACCTAACCTTACGACTTGTGCTTGTAAAGATTGTCTACCAAATTGCCACGGATTATCGTTTGGTCCCATTAAAAGGTCTAAAACGTTCCCCGTAACAGCTCCCCCTCTATCTAGAACAACGGCATTACCGACGCCCGAGATATAAATGACTGTTCCAAATGGAAATCTATTGCATGCTGCGATAATGCGAACTGTTCCAAATGTTGAATCATTATAAGTGATTGTAGATCTAACATCAGTCCCATTTGCTGTAATACCAGTACATCCCTCGCATGTAGCTAGATAAGCTGTCACACTTGCTGTGAAAGTCTCTAAACTATCGGTTGGCGTAGTAGTATTAACCTCAGCTGGTGGGCTTGATGATGTTGACTCTGCTGATGCAGACGTCGATGTTGCTGGTGCAGGTGTTGATTCTGGCTCAGGTTCTGGTTCTGGCTCAGGTTCCGGAACATAAGTACCAATTTCCACAACACGGTTTACACCTTCGTCAACGACAAGTGTCTCTTCGCTGACAATCGCATAGAATTCACCATTTCGGTATTCTGATTCTATGACAGTTTCTTCAACTCTAGGTGAACCTTCTTCAACTTCTTCACGCTCTCCTTCTAAAAGATCGTCAGTGTAGATGTATTCTGTTTCAAGTGCAGTTTCATATAATGCAGTCACGAATTCGAAGGTAAAACGTGTAACTACAACCTCAACGACATTACCAGCAAAATCTGCTAAAGCTGTTGGATTAATTTGAATTTCTTCGCCTAGAGGATTATTCGTAGTAATGACTATTTCTAATAAATCATCATCACCTAACTCGATATCGTGCTTATCAAGCACTTCAAACACATCAGATTCC
>Ga0123355_10012740_pt1 | contig 13040 bp, 17 predicted proteins | sample TergutEmb28metaG_3_FD_89872 | JGI IMG/M metagenome (GOLD analysis project Ga0123355, IMG submission 89872) | Embiratermes neotenicus P1 segment gut microbial communities from Petit-Saut dam, French Guiana - Emb289 P1 | ecosystem: Host-associated > Arthropoda: Insects > Digestive system > Gut ... | reverse complement strand
GCGGGCCCGGTTGACATAAGAGATTGTCTGCGCCAATGCCTGACTCATGTCAGTGTCAGGATAGAACGTCAACTTGAGCAGACCGTTGCCCTGAATGGACTTGTCTTCGACGCTCTCAATGCCGTTTATGTATAGGAAGTGATATTCGTAGTAGTAGACAAGATAGCCTTCCATTTGTGCCGGGCTCATGCCCCCATACGGCTGAGCCACGTAGATCACCGGCAGATTGAGATTTGGGAATATGTCGACCCGCATCCGGCTGACGGCCAAAATGGAACAGAGAGAGACCGCGATCACAACCACCAGGATGGTGATCGGTCTCCTCAACGCCATTCGAATAAGCCACATGAAAACTTCCTCCCCTTACGGATGCGATGTCTTTAAAACGTTAAAGAACGGCTGCAAATCACCTTGGGCGGACGCCAGATTGAAAAGACCGCGCCACAGACCCAGCCGCGCCACAGCATCATCAATTTCGGCCTGCGCGAGCAGGGCTTCCGCGTCCGATACCTCCACGATTGTCGCAAGACTGGCATCGTAACGGGCGCGCGACTGAGTTTCCGATGCACGTGCCGCCTCCAACTCGATCGGAGTCTGCTGCGCCACGAGCTGGGCGTTTTTCAGCTGTGCAAGAGCCGATTGCACTTGACCGGTCAGGTCCTGAACCGTCCTGTCGTACGATGCTCTTTCGGCATTCTCATGCGCCTCCGCGATCTGCTTTTGAGAACTGAGGGCCTTGAAATCGAAAACATTTGGAAACGTGATCGTGATGCCGGCGATCCAGTTGCCGCGTGCGGGTGCCAGCCCATTCCAGTTCCCAATGATCGATCCGTTGGTTGGTACTTCGCTTCCACGAGCAAAGCCTTCGCCCTGAAAAAACACCCGAGGATAATCCGTCCGGCTTAGGACCTTTTGTTGTGCTTGTAACTGGCGCACGGCAGCCATTTGCTCTTGGGCGATTGGATTCGCCTCAGGCACGACGCTGGGCAGCGAATCGGCTGGTGGCAAGTTCAGCAGTGGACCGCTGTCTAATTGAAGGTTGCTGCCTGCGGCTCCCATGAGTGCGGAAAGCGTGGCTAGCGTGACTTGCTCTGACAACTGGGCGCGATACAACTGAGTCCGAGCCAGTGCCAGTTGTGCATCAGCTCGCGACGCATCGGCTCCGGGCCGGAGGGTATTGTCGACCAGCGTATGAACAGACTTGTTAAACACTTCCCAACGGCTGACATTGGCCTGCGCGGCCTGGGCTGCTTGATGCGATGCCAGCGCCATCAAGAAGTAATTTCCCACCGCAGTCGCAACTTGAAGCCGAGTCACCGCTAGGTCGGCACTCGACTTATCGGCTGCAGATTTTGCCCGCTCCACAAGAGACGGCCTCAGTCCAAAGTCGACCGGTTCCCACGAAAATAGTGCTGCAGTTTGACTGCCCCAATAACTCTGTGCACTCGACCCGCCAACCGGGCCCTCCACGGCGGGGGTAATAGCCGTCGGCAGCCAGATTCCCGGCACCTGGTTCTGTGTGGCCCGACTGCTCTGATATACGGCGCTCAGCTGCGGCAGATATTGGCTTCGAGCCAGAGAAACACCCGCTCTCGCAGCGGTCAGCTGCTCCATCGATGCACGCACGGCGGGGTAGTGAGCTAAGGCATAGGTGAGAGTTTCTTCAAATGTTAGCTTTTTGAACGAAGCGTCGGTTGTTTGGCCATTGGAAGTCGCTGAGAAGAGAGCCAACAACAACAGCATGCATCTCCCTGTCTGGTAGCCATTACCGTTGGGTCGCACTATCATCGCCTCCCATTCTGGACACCCCGGCCGAACCTGAACTCTGAAATGCATTCGCTATCCCAAAATTTCTTGAAGCAGAACTTTCACTCTGCTGCGCGTCCTTGACATCGCTTTCCTGCCCGCCGGGGTCGCACGGTAAACTTTTCGCATTCTGCCGTCGAGTTGGATCGCTCGTGACTTAAGCAGCCCTGTTTGTTCGAGTCGATGCAACATCGGATAAAGGGTCCCCGCACTCAAGTTGTAGCCGTGCCGCCGCAGCTCTTCGATCATGCCGAGCCCGAAGATCGGGCCTTTGCATGCGTGATGCAGCAGACGAATTCGTATCAGTCCAGACAAGAGGTGCTGTTCACGCGTCTCTCGCTCGTGAGCTACGTCTGGCTTGAACATATATCGGATACAGATATCGAATATCGATAACAAGATCCCACGAAGGGTGGGCCCTGTCAATTGCCCCGCGTCCAGCACCTCCTCGCAGGCCCGTAGCCGAGCACACCAAGTTTGACTGTGCAAGTCGATGAAAGTTCTAAGTCCTTTAGAGGCCCGTCTGCTTCGAACACTTTGTACTGTGCTTGTTTTCGAATAGCTCACCGAAGAGTTCACTCACCTTCTTCTTGGCTCCGAGCAGGGCCTTACGTCCGGCAGGGGTGATCCGGTATAGCCTTCGGTAGCGTCTGCCTTCACGCTTTTCTGTGGATATGAGAAGGCCGCGTTTCTCCAGCGAGTGAAGCAGGGGATACATTGTGCCCGCACTGAGCTTGTAGCCGTGACGCCCCAACTCCTCTATCATCCAAAGCCCGAAGACCTCGCCCTCCGAAGCGTGGTGCAGGATATGAAGTCGTATTAGCCCCGAATAGAGGTCTTGATGAGTCGTGTTTTTGTCCATCGGCCCGGATATCATATCGTCCTCGGCGCGTCGGCGACACAATATCCGCTCATCCTGAGACTAAGCCGATCAGCATCTTTGCCGCGAGTGCGAAAACGGCAACAACGAAGACTCGCCGCAGCTAGGTAGCCGACAGCCGCATTGCGATCGACGCCAATTCGCTCGTAGTGCCGAATCGTGTCGGGACTGACGCCTGTCGTCGTTGCAAGTTGACCAGACCGAAACGTCACGTCGGGCACCATGACACTATCAACCTTTGGATGGATTCTAGAGTCAACTTTGTCGCTTTTGCGATACAACCTGTCACAATGACGGAAGTGTGCTGGTCTGGTAATTACATAGGATGGACATCAATGGGATTCATCTTGGTTAAGGTGTTGTGATGCTACGAGAACTGCGTTGGCCGACCGTATTCCTCGCCGATTTGCGCGTCGGAGTCCGCATTCTAAAGCGGAATCCCGGGGTGGCCGTCGTAAGTGTCCTCACGCTCGCGCTTGGCATCGGCGCTAACACTGCGATTTTCAGTTTGCTGCACGCGGTATTGTTGCGGCCGTTGTCTTATCGCAATCCCGGGCGCCTGGTTTGGGCTTCGCAGTATGCGCCGCGACTCGATGGAACGCTGGTCGAGGCCGGAACATTCCTAGCCTGGCGCACACAGAACCGATCCTTCGAGGACATGGCTGCATATGATGATCATCTCTGTGACGGCAATCTCGCCACTGGCGTGGAACCCATTCGTCTGGACCGCTGCGCCGAGGTGAGCGCGAATTTCTTTTCGTTACTAGGAGTACAGCCCGCGTTGGGCCGCGGTTTTTCTCCCGAGGAAAATGCTCCCGGAGCGCATGGAGTCATGATCCTCAGCGATGGCTTCTGGCGCCGTCGCTTTGGAGGCAATCCCAGTATCCTGGGCACAACGGTCCGCCTGGACAACGCGGAGTACACCGTCGTTGGTATATTGCCGACGAACTTCGACTATCCCAGCCAGCTCAAGCCGGATGCCTTCGTGCCGCTTCCCCTTCCAACTAAGCCTGATTGGAGCGAGCGCGAGAGCGATGACATGAGCGTCGTCGCGCGCCTGAAAGCACGTGTCCCATTGGAGAAAGCAACCGCGGAGCTGCAAACCATCACGCAATCGCTCACGCCACAATATCCTCAGGCTATGGCTGAGAAACTGGCGGGAGCGGAGGTACAACTCCTACCCCTCCACCAGCGGCTCGTGGGCGATACTCGTCCGGCGCTGTTGGTGTTGATGAGCGCAGTAGGGCTAGTTCTGTTGATTGCCTGTGTGAATATAGCGAACCTTCTGTTGGCACGGGCTGCGGCGCGGCAGAGGGAGTTTGCTGTGCGTTCTGCGTTGGGAGCGGCACCCGCCCGCATCATCCGGCAACTGTTCACGGAGGGGTTACTTCTCGCCGCCCTGGGGTCGGCGGCTGGGCTCCTGATAGCGTCGGCCACGCTGCATGTCGTGCGCCTTCTGCGACCGGACACTCTCGCCTACTTCGGTAATGTGCCCCTAAATGGCGTCGCACTCTCGTTCAGTTTCTTGGTCTCGCTGTTAACGGCCATTCTGTTCAGTCTGGCGCCTGCCCTTGTCGCTTCTCAGGCTGGAACGAATGTTGCTTTGCACGAAGCAGGAGGAAAGACCACAGCCGGTCCTGGCCGCCAAAAGCTTGGCAGCGTGCTGGTCACCGCGGAGTTAGCATTTGCCTTTCTCCTGCTGATCGGCGCGGGACTTATGCTGCGAACCTTCGCTAATCTTCGCGCGGTGAATCCAGGCTTCAATCTACGAAATGTGCTGACCGTTCAAGTCACGTTGACCGAAGCAAAATACCCGGATCTCACACAGCGCAAGGCTTTCTTCGACAAGCTACTCGCAGCCGTGCGGGTCATGCCGGGAGTGGAAGCGGCCGGCGGAACCACAACACTGCCCTTCTATTACGGCTTTTCCAGCCCGGTGAAGATGACACTCAACGATCGCCTGTCGCTGCTTGCGAACCAGTTGCCATCGGTGCCTTTGGCGCATATCACGCCGAACTATTTTTCCGCGATGCAGGTTCCTCTTCGGGCTGGGCGTTTCTTCACGGCGGAAGACCGTTCTGGAAGTTTGCCCGCGACCATCGTAAGCCAGGAGTTTGCCAGCCGCTTCTTCGCGAGTGCTGACCCAATCGGTAAGCATTTGACCTTTGCTCCGGCCACGAACTTACCGGAACTGGAGTTCACCGTCATCGGGGTTGTAGGCGATGTCCGCTACATTGGGTTGGATCGTCGGCCTGTTCCTGTCGTCTTTACTTCGACGGACCAGTTTCCGGCCTCGGCGTTGACGTTGGCGGTACGCACCAGAATAACGCCGGAGAGCCTTACCGGTGCAATTCGGCGCGCGGTGCAGAACCTGGACCCGGAGCAGCCCATCTACCACGTCGCTACTATGGAACAAAGGGTGTCAGATTCGGTCGGATCGCAACGCTTTGAGGCTTCGCTCCTGGGACTGTTCGCGTCTGTCGCCCTCCTGCTGGCTACCGTCGGGATTTACGGGATCATGTCATATTGGGTAACGCAAAGAACCCACGAGATCGGCGTTCGCGTTGCCTTGGGCGCTCAGCCTCGACAGGTTTTGAGACTCGTTCTCGCACGTGCGGCAGGGCTCACGCTAAGCGGCCTCTCCGTCGGTCTAGTGGGTGCATTTGTTCTCGCTCACTCCCTGAGCAGCTTACTCTTTGGTGTCAGGCCCACTGACCCGGTCACCTTTCTCACCACTTCTGCTGCCTTGGCCGGGATCGCTTTCATCGCCAGCTGGCGACCTGCCCGTAGGGCCGCTGGTGTCGACCCGATTGTCGCCTTGCGTTGCGAATAGACGTTAGCCGTGCCTCCTCGCCAGCAGGGTTTCCCGATGCTTGCCCAAGTTAAGGCCGCGATGCGGCCAGCTTCTCGATCGCCGCGCTGGACCCTTGCCGATCATCATCAAGGAAGCCAGGGAGTCGTGTGAAGGACAGTCTTGCTCTGAAAATGAACTTCTCAGAATGCACTGTCGAAGGCTGCGCTTGGGTAGCCCACCCAAAGATCCCGACAGCAAACCGCCTGAAATCAGTCCCTTGATGGGAGAGTCGCTCCTCATGAGTGGCTAAGGGGAGCCGATGTCCTGGCTCCCCTAACTTTATGATTCCATTGGTTGCGGGGGGTGGATTTGAACCACCGACCTTTGGGTTATGAGAACAACGTAAGTTGTTAAATACATGACAGATAAGGTACACACGGAAGCTGTCAGACTCACAAAAGCACGCTCAAGAGCGCCGGGGAATCGAATTTTGTAAGCGAATGTGAGCGCATTTTAGTTAGAGCTGGGTTGCAAACTGAGCACGTTGGTTTCGGCCTAACGTTCGGTCACGCTCACGAATGTGAGCTGGTTTCAGGGAGCGCGCGCATCCTTTTATATTTGGGTTCGCCTCGGTTTGATCCCGACTAGCTCCACCAATTCGTTTTCCATCCCCATCCGCGATGGGCGCACCACGGGGCTACCGAAGGACACGCCAGCAGGGTCGGCCGGTTCTGCGGCGTCATGCCCCTGACAGCAAGATTCGCTCTTTCCCGCGACTTGGTGTACTGCACCACCGTTACGCGGCTTAGCGCTCGCACTCTGCAAGTCTGGGCCACCTTCGTGTCAGCCCGACGGCAAGACGTTCGAGCTCGTTGAAGCGCTTGGTACCGAGATGAACCTCGTGACTTTTAAAGCGGCAAATAGCAGATCTGATTGATCCATTGATTTCGATACTCTGATTTGGCCCCACCCTCTTGAAATTCATATACCGTGTATCTCCTTCGGGCTCAGTCGGCTGAAGGGAGGACCGGGTTGGACAGGAGAACCAAGGTGGAGCTATTCGAACAAATACGACGCGAATATGAGCATGGTGGGAGAACGATCCGAGGAATTGCCAGGAAATTTGGGATTCATCGGCGGATGGTCCGGGAGGCGGTCCTCAGCGCAGTTCCCGCTGAGCGCAAGACACCCGTGCGTGAGAGCCCGAAACTGGAACCGGCCAGGGCTTTCATTGAAACGATTCTGGAAGCAGACCGGGAGGCGCCGCGGAAGCAACGGCACACCGCTCATCGCATCTGGTGCCGGATCCGAGCGGAACTGCCGGAGGTGCAAGTCGCCGAGTGTACCATTCGTCGCTACGTGCGCAAGCGAAAAACGGAACTGCGGCTAGTCAGCCAGGAACGGTTTATTCCACAGTCTTATGGTTGGGGAGAAGAAGCCCAGGTGGACTGGTATGAAGCCTATGCGGACATGGCGGGCGAACGAGAGAAGGCCTACGTGTTTTGCATGCGCAGCATGGCCAGTGGTGGAGCTTTCCATTGCGCCTTCCCCCACGCCAGTCAGCAGGCCTTTCTGGAAGCGCATGAGCGCGGGTTCGCTTACTTTGGCGGGGTCTTCAAAAAACTTCGCTATGACAACCTCCGGAGTGCGGTGAAAAAGATTCTGCGAGGACACCAGCGGGAAGAGACCACGCGATTCATCGCCTTCCGATCCCATTGGGATTTCGCCTCGGAGTTCTGTACTCCAGCCGAGGGCCACGAGAAGGGCGGGGTGGAAGGAGAAGGTGGTTATTTCCGCCGCAACCACCTGGTGCCGGTGCCGAACGTAGCCAGTTGGGAGGAACTCGAGGGGTTGTTACTGAGATTTTCCCAGGAGGATGAACAACGGATCATCGGGGAACGGACACAGACCGTGGGCGCCGGAATGCTTATCGAGCGAGAGCATCTGCAGCCCCTCAAGGAGGGTTTCGATTTAGCGGCGATTCACTATCCGAAGGTGAATGCCAGCGGCTGCGTGAAGGTGCTCACCAATTCCTATTCCACTCCTTTGCCGGTTGGCATGGAAGTGCAGGTTAAAGTGCAGGCGGCCTACGTGGAGATCTGGCATCAAGGAAAATGCGTGGCGCAGCATGAACGCTGCTTTCAGCGGCAACAGAAAGTCCTGAACTTGGAGCATTACCTGGAGGCGCTGACGGACGCCGCTGGAGCAGTGGCGGGCGCAAGGGCGCTGGCCGGCAAGTTTCGATCGTTTCTGGGAGGGGTTGAAGCAACGAAGAGGCAAGCAGGCGGGAACCAAAGCGATGATCGATGTGCTGTTGCTGGGCCGTCAGTATGGCTACGGAATGCTCCGAGAGGCACTAGAAAAGGCTCTGGATCTGAGTTGTTTTGATGTCGAGGCAGTGCGTTTGCTGCTGGCTGCCGGAGGAAATGGCAAGCGTGAACCCGGCGAAGCCGTCGAGATCGGGGCTTTACGAGCCTATGACCGCCCGCAACCAACGCTGAGGAACTACGATGAGTTGCTGGAGAACCATCCGACCAGCGGGGTGATGCAATGAACGCCCCAGCACAGCAGGCCACCATCCGGCAGTACGCCAAGCAACTCAAGCTGGCCACCATCGGCGGACAGTTTCTGCCGGTGGCCGAACAGGCCATCCGTGAGAAGCAAAGTCATCTCACTTATCTGGAAGTGCTGCTTGGAGCCGAAGTGGAAGAGCGCGATCACAACGCCGTGGTACGGCGGATTAAAGAGGCGCACTTCCCCAAGGTGAAGACGCTGGAAGAGTTCAACTTCTCGGATGCGCCCCATATTCCCGCGCGCTGGTGAGGAACCTAGCCGAGGGTGGCTACTTAAGTCGGAGTGAGCCAGTGATTTTTCTCGGGGAAGCCGGAACGGGTAAGACCCACTTGGCGACGGGGTTGGCGGTGGAAGCGTGTCGTCAGAGGAAGCGAGTACGCTTCACGACCGCGGCGCAACTGGTGAATGCACTCACCGAGGCCAAAAACAAAAGCGAGCTCAATCGCGTAACCAACCGTTGGACACAATACGAGCTGATGGTGATCGATGAGATGGCCTAATCGCGCGTTTGGAAACATCGCGGTCCACTCGGAAAACGGCAGATTCGTAGTGATAACCACCTCGCTCCGCTCTTCCGGCAATGATCTGGAACAACAACTCCGCGGCTGCCTCCGGCATCGCCACGTTATGCAAGGCCATGCTGGACCGGCTAACCGACCAGGCCCACATCATCGAGACGGGCACAGAGTCGTATCGTTTCCGGAGAACGCTGGAAAAGAAGAAAGGCGGCAAGGGATGAAGCAACATGAATCAGCTCCCGATCCTCGGTCTGCGCTACGCCCTAAACGCGTCGCCCTCCGGGCGCCGCAGGGCTTCGCGCAGACCGGGGACCGGGAGCTGATTCATCAGGGGGTGGGGCCAAATCAGAGTATCGAAAGGGGCCAAATCAAGTTGACGGAACCATCCATTCGTAATCGTCGGAAGCCAGCCACAATAACACTAGATCATCGATCACCCGACCGAGAGCGGCCCGTTGAGGCACCAGGATCAGGCCTGGACTTTCCCGCCGTGCAATAAACGTGCGGAAATGGCCAGGCATCGTCCTTACGTCGTGGGACACCAAAATCCGACCGTCTCCCGCCGCGATTTCGAGTACAGTGAGATCGTCTTTTCCATTGCTCCCGACCTCAAATGATTCGATGAAACTCACACTGGGCTCGCGACGGCGAACTCCGAGCACAATCGCTCGCCGTAGATCTTCGTCGGCTAAGAATTTGAGTTTCAAGTGTGAGAGCTGAGCTCGCGCCGCACTCGGTCCAGACGTTCGCGCAAGGGAACGGGGATGGACGGATGACTCTCGCGCGATTCTTTCCAGCGGACCTCGACTTCTTTGAGATACCGATCCATTTCGAGTCGATGGGCGAGATAGAAGGTAATAGCTCCGTAAACCTGTTCTAGAGAAAGAGTTGGGAACTCGTCGACTAGCGTTTCTGGCGCGGCCCCATCGAGGAAGGGCACGATCAGGGATTCCAGGGTTACGCGTGACCCAATGATCCCATAACCATCATTTCGGTGTTCAACGTATTCCCGGGCCATATGGGTTCCTAATCTTTAACGATCATAGCATTGGGAGGCTGAGGTCGTAGTGTCCCAAAAAATCGGATGTCAGTTTTGCGGTCGTAAGCTGGCATCCGAGTTTTTGGAAACTACGGGGCTCGGAGTGCGGGACCACCCTAGGACTACCCAAGATAGAACGGTCGATTTTTCGGATACTACGACGGCAGCGTGGCGGGCGGCGCTCGATCCCGCGGGTGCTGAGCGTGCCTGACATGCGTTTTTATGGGCGACACGGGCGCGGGAGAAAGCTGTTCTGCAACGTCGGGTGCTGATGCTGGAAGCCCAGATTTTATTGACCTGTGAGCATATTTCGTAGGTTTGTGCCCTTACACAAGCTAAAACGACGGGTGGGTGCCTGGAGTTCCTGAACGGCGCGAAAAGGACTCGTTTCGAGGGATAAGCTCAACGAATCGAGAATTGCTGGAAGGGCCGTTTTAATTGGCTTTCGAGGATGCAGCAAGCAATCCATTCGCATTTAGCGAGTTCACGTTCGCGTTTAATTTGCGAACTGACAGGTGGTGTTGGCGGACGCAGGGTCGAGAACGTGAACGCGCAGGTCGACGAGCTGATCACCGCTGGAGTGCTGCGCCGCGTGTTGGCCTTCACGGACCTAAAGTTCTCGAACTCCATGATCGAAGCGTGGTGGCGCTCCCTGAAACATCAGTGGCTCTTCCTTCATTCGATCGACAGCGTCAACACGGTGCGGCGACTGGTGGCGTTCTACGTCGAGGAACACAATCGAGTGCTTCCGCATTCGGCGTTTCAGGGACAGACGCCTGACGAGCTGTACTTCGGCACGGGGAAAGCGGTGCCGGAAGATCTGCTGTCACGTGCGGCAGCGGCGCGCCGCACACGTGTTGAAACCAATCGATCGGCGTCGTGCGAGACATGTCCTTCAGCCGTACTCAGCCACATGACCATGGAGTGCTGACCGACTGTCCAACCGCACCGCCACGGGCTTGTACATCCAGGGGCGCAGTCCGGAGAACGGGGAATTGTACGTGGCACGAGAAGATCGGCAGAACCCGGCTCGGGAACAAAGTCGCTGCGCGTTCCAACTCGTTGCCCCCTGTCTGACGAGAACTCGCGCCGAAAAGTGCAGAATGTCTGCGGAGATAGCTTGGTTGCTTCTGCCTAGCGCCGAAGACCCCGTTCAAGCCCGGACAATATTTCCTTAGCATTCTTTAGCGAAATTACTTTGTCCTGAATGTCAACTCGTGGCATTTGGGTACTGTGAGTCGAGGAGAGGAGGATGTGCGGAATGCTGAAATGACACGAAGTGGAAGTTCTACTGAAGACGCGCCACCGGAAGACCGAAGCGGCACAGGACGACAATACCAATGGCCAGTTCGGTCGTTTTGGGCCCGACGAGACTATTACGGAAGCGAGATCAGTTCGAGGTCACGGTAGACGGGTCGTTCGAAGTGAGGTGAACATCGCAATCGCATCGTAATCCCGGTCTCTGTGCCACACTGGAACCTTGTTCTCGATGGCGATAGCAGCTATCAAGCAGTCTGTCGATGAGCGGATGGTATAGCCCTTGGCTCGGCCGAGCCGATAGACGTCAGATGCCGAAAGAAATAAGGCTGCTGGCAAGGGATCACTCAAAACTGGCAGAGAAAGGAACGCTTTTCGAAAGGCGTCGCTCGTATGCGTAGGCCTCAAGCCTTGTAGCACTTCCTGCATGATTGGCCCACAGGTAACAAAGTTGAGAAGTTGCTCTTCCGAGACCCCTGCTCCCAGTTTGCGGTTCAGCAGTTCGATCCACACAGACGTATCGACCAGAATCACTGGTGACTCCGCCGTTTCAGTGGCCTCTGCTTCTGCGTCCTATCTTCACGCATCTCTGCGAGGCTCCCCTCCCAAAGGCCACTTCCAAAAAACTCCGGGAGACTCTGAATACGCCTCACACGCAAAACCTCCTTCAATGCGGCGTTCACTGCAGCGGAGTAGGTCTTGGCACCGAATACGCGGATTGCCTCATCAAGCAGATGTGGATCAAGCACAAGATTTGTACGCTTCATGTGTATAGTATACTCCAGAAACCTAACGCAGCTGTCCCTCCGGACATTCTGCACTTTCCCGTAGTGTCCGGAAACTCGATCTGCATGGATCTGCAAGGGATTGCCATCAAGGCCTGCACTGCCGATGATCCGATGATAATGTTGCTCACCCATGACGAAATCCCTGGACCCGTTCCGGTTCCTGCTGATGGCAGTGTGTGGCTGGATGAACCAGCAGCAGTTGGAGTTGATCGCTTACCTTCGGGAAGAGAACCGAGTACTGCGCGAACAGTTGGGCCGCCGATTGGCGGTGAGGGCCAAGGGATTGGGAAGCAAGGTTCTCCGAGAGGTGGCTACAATTGTCACGCCCGAGACCTTGCTGGCCTGGCATCGGCGGTTGATCGCGCAAAAATATGATGGCAGTAGTAAACGGGGATGTGGCCGACCGAGAAAATCCGCTGAGATCGAGGATCTGGTGGTGCGCATGGCGAAAGAAAACCGCAGTTGGGGTTATCGGCGAATCCAGGGAGCGCTGTTTAATCTCGGTCATGAGGTCGGTCGTGGCACGATTGCGGAAATGTTAGCCCGGCATGGGATGGAGCCGGCACCGGAGCGGGAGCGGAAGACCACCTGGAAGGAGTTCCTGACGCAACACTGGGACCTGATCGTGGCGGCAGATTTTCTCACCATCGAAGCCTGGACGAGGCGCGGCCTACAGCGTTTTGTCATCCTGTTTTTCATGGAATTGTCGACGAGGAAGGTGGAGATCGCTGGGATGCGTCGAGTCCCAGTGGGTTGTGGATGAATCAAATCGGGCGCAACCTCACGGATGCGGTGGACGGCTTGCTCAAGGGCAAGCGCTACCTCATCGATGATCGCGATCCGTTGTTTACAGCCGAGTTCTTGAGCCTGCTGGGAGAAGCGGGGGTTGCCTCGGTGAAGCTTCCGCCGCGCAGTCCCAATTTGAACGCGCACGCGGAACGGTTTGTACGTACGATCAAGGAATCGTGTCTGGAGCGGATGATCTTGTTCGGCGAGGGCTCGGTACGGAAAGCTACTGCTGAATTTATGGCGCATTACCACCGCGAGCGCAACCACCAAGGTTTGGACAATGCACTGATCTGTCCCGAGCCTGAGCATGCGGGCGAAGGCGAAGTGCATCGGCGTGAGCGGCTGAGCGGGCTGCTGAACTACTACTACCGCAAGTCTGCCTGAGAGCCTGAGAATTACTCCGACCTCTGATCGGGATACACGGTGTGTCTCATGCACCGTTGCACCTGAACTCCCACACTCCAGCCGGGACTTAGACCGAAGTTCCAATACATCCGAGACGGTATTCTGCTGATTCCCAGAGAGATAACACGGAGTTCAGTTTGCGGTTACTGGGAACAATCGAATTAGCTCGTAAGCCCGCGCTTGCACTGGC
>Ga0123355_10012739_pt1 | contig 13040 bp, 11 predicted proteins | sample TergutEmb28metaG_3_FD_89872 | JGI IMG/M metagenome (GOLD analysis project Ga0123355, IMG submission 89872) | Embiratermes neotenicus P1 segment gut microbial communities from Petit-Saut dam, French Guiana - Emb289 P1 | ecosystem: Host-associated > Arthropoda: Insects > Digestive system > Gut ... | reverse complement strand
TTCAATCATGTTGTACATCAACTCAAATGCGAATGAGTACTCGTATCTTGTAACGTCAACGCCATCGCGCTGCGTGGTTTGGGCGGTAACGCTAAAGTCATCAAAAAATTGCGCAATAACTTCTACATATGGCAGTAACATTTCCAGCCAGTCTTCCAGGTCTGCATCAAGCTGTATCCCGTCCAAAATCATGTCGAGCCCGTCAAATATTTCTGCAAAGTCGTCCAGCTCTATGCCAAAATTGTTTAAAAATGCAGGGAGGTCTTCTTCCAGTGTGCTAAACGTAACGCCATAGAAGTTATTGTCAAATATCGGCACGCGAATAGCTAAACTGTCCGTGGTCGCAAAAATGTCAGCATCTATACGCACAAAGCCCATGTAGTTAAGGCCCAGTTGCGTATGGTGCTGCTGTGTTTGGGAATTGGTTGCCAAGTTAGCTTCTACCCTTATGCCAAACGGCCCGCCATAGCGCACGTCTACGTTTACTGTGCCGTGAGTTATGCTGTCTGCAAGTAGGCTAAATACTTGGAATGGCGTTGCGTTTAGTCTGTGCGCTGCTTCGCTTGCAAGGTTTGCGAATGCGGGGGCAAGGTTTACTTCTGGTGATGCAGTCTCTGCTTCGGGTGCGTCTTGTGTTTCGGCTGTTACAGGTAATGCTTGAGCTTCCGGCGTAGTAGTGCCAACATTTGCGGCGGCGGCTACTACGCCATCATTTGATTCGTTTGCTGCTTGCGCAGGCTCGTCAGAATTGCCGCAGGCGGCAAATGCCATTGTGGTCATCGCCACAAGTAAAACTAAAATTGTCTTTTTCATGATTGTAAGTCAATCCCCTTTTATATTTTATTCCCAATGGGTCAATGTATACAAGTTATGTCAGTAACATCCTGTCGGAAAGCATTTCTTCCCCGCTGGCCTGCTCGAACATTTTTAACAAGTCCGGCACGGCTAGGGTAGCTTTGGTTTCAGCGTCTTGCACATCAAGTATTATGCGGCCTTCGTGCATCATCATAAGGCGGTTGCCGCTTTTTAGTGCATCGCGCATGTTGTGCGTTACCATTAGTGTTGTCAGCTGGTTTTCGCGTACAAGTTTATCAGTCAAATCAAGCACAATTTTTGCTGTTTTTGGGTCAAGGGCGGCGGTATGCTCGTCCAGCAATAGCAGTTTTGGCTTTTGAATTGTGGCCATTAGCAGAGTAAGTGCCTGCCGCTGCCCACCGGACAGTGTGCCGACTTTTACCGTCAAGCGGTCTTCCAGCCCCAGCCCCAAAGTTGCCAAATGCTCGCGATACAGGGTGCGTTCGCGTTTACTAATGCCCCAGCGCAAAGTGCGCCGTTTCAAGCGGCGGAATGCAATTGCCAAGTTTTCTTCAATATTCATACTTGGGGCGGTGCCCATGCGTGGGTCTTGGAACACACGGCCAATTAAGCGCGCGCGCAAATGTTCTGGCTGGCGTGTAACATCGCGCCCGTCTATCGTAACCGTGCCTTCATCTACGCTAAACACGCCAGCAACAGCGTTTAGTAAAGTGGACTTGCCCGCGCCATTGCCGCCAATTACGGTTATGAAATCACTTTCGTTAAGCGTCAAGTTTACGCCGCCCAGTGCAACCTTTTCGGTAGCGGTACCTTTTTCAAATATTTTTTTTACATTTGAACAGTTTAGCAATCCCGTCACCCGCCTTTCCGCTTTACAAAAGCCGACAAATTCAAGTTTAATTTATTGCGGATAAGCGGTACGGAAAGCGCAAGCGCAAGCATAAGTGCCGAAAACAAGCGGAAGTCGTTGGGGTTTATCCCCGCGCTAAGCACGAACGCCAAAATAACGCGGTACAAAATAGAGCCAAGCACCACAGCAATAAAGACCTTGTGGTTATTTTTATCGTTGAAAACAACTTCGCCAATTATCACACTCGCAAGCCCGATAACGATAACGCCAATGCCCATATTTATATCTGCAAAGCCTTGGAACTGGAACACCAATGCGCCGGACAGTGCGATACAACCGTTGGAAAGCACAAGTCCAAGCACCTTCATGCGGCGTGTGTTTACGCCCTGTGCCTGTGCCATGGCCTCGTTGTCGCCAGTGGCGCGCACTACATAGCCAAGTTCTGTATTGTAGAAAAGGCGTAGCAAAATAATTACGATTGCCACAACAATAAGACCCAGCATAATTGCTGCGCCCAAACGTTCGGGGATGCCGGCTGCCTCAATTATATGTCTCACGCCCGGTAAGTTGCCGGCGCGTGTAATTAGTGTAGTTGCCCCACGGGGTAGGGGAATATTGGGTGTACCCATTATTCTAAGGTTAATTGAATACAGCCCAGTCATAGCCAATATGCCGGAAAGCAGCGGCGGTATTTTTAGCACGGTATGCAAAAAGCCCGTGATTGAACCGGCAAGCATACCCGCAGTTACAGCAAAAAGCGTACCAGCGAGCGGATCCATTCCGCTGGAAATGAGCCGTGCGGCAAGACCTGCACCTAGGGTAAAGCTACCCTCTGCGGTTAGGTCTGCATAATTTAAAATTCTAAATGTCAAATGTACGCCAATGGCCATGACGCCCCATAAGAGGCCAAGGGACAAGGCGTTTAGCAGGATGTTTACAGTCATTTGGTTCGTCCTAGTCAGTTATAATTGTTGCAATGCTCAAAATCTCGTCTGGAATAGTAATGCCTAAACGTGCCGCGCTGTCGGAATTAATTGTAAGTACACCCGGCTCAATCTGCCATTGAATTGGCATTGTTGCAGGTTCTGCTTCGCCACGCAAAATTTGTGCTGCCATATCCGCTGTCTGGCGACCCAGCAAGTAGTAGTCGATGCCTTCTGTTGCAAGTGCGCCCGCACGTACGCCGCCCGCTTCGCCTGCAATTACAGGGATGCCTGCTTCGTCCGCAACCAAAACCACCGTTGCGTACGCACCGGCAATTGTGTTGCATGTTGGGATGTAAATAACATCTACGCGCCCTACAAGCGATGCGGCAACGTCCGCAACATCTGCCATGCTTGGCGCAGTTGCAGAGATATACGAAAAGCCCGGCATTGCGTTAATTGCCGCGCGTGCAAGGTCTGCTTGAATACGCGAATTAACTTCGCCGGAATTATAAAGTAGCCCGATTACGCGAGCCTCTGGTAAAAGACGTGTTATCAAGTCCATTTGCTGCGCAACGGGCGTAAGGTCAGACACTCCGGTTACATTGCGGCCGGGGCGTTGGTTAGAGTCCACAAGTTCCGCACCTTCCGGGCTTGTAACCGCCGTAATTACAATTGGAATATCTTCAGTTGCGCGGGCAACCGCTTGTGATGCACCTGTTGCAATGCTAAGTATAAGAGCCGGGTTGCGGCCTACAATGTATTCTGCCATTTGGGATGCTATGGACATATCCATTTGGGCATTTTGCAATATAAAAGTGGTGTTTTCGCCCTCGACAAAGCCATGCTCTGCCAGCCGCCCCACAAAGCCTTCGCGGCTTGCATCCAGCGCAACATGGTCGAATAGTTGCAGGATGCCGATTAAATATGTGTCGTCGTCGTTGTCGCTACACCCTGTTAACAGGGCGGTAAGTAAAATAACTGTCAGTGCCAATAGGATTAATTTTTTCATAATAAACTTCCTTTCATATTAGCCCCCGACCGCTACAATACGATTTCTACCACGCTTTTTAGCTTCGTACAATGCGGCGTCGGTATCAGCAATAAAATTTTCCAACGTGTAGTCGTCATGCTCTTTTGCTGTCACAGAATGCACGCCAATACTGACGGTTGTTTTTACCCAAAGGTCCTTATCTACGTTGAAAATTGTTGCTTCAATTTCCCGGCAAATATCTTCTGCCACTACTACCGCGCCTGCAAGGTTTGTTGCGGACAACAGCATAATAAATTCCTCGCCGCCCCAGCGTCCTACAAAGTCTGCCGCGCGGTATGCACGCTCTTTTAATGTTCCGGCTATGACTCTTAATGCTTCGTCGCCAGCGGGGTATCCGTAGTTGTTGTTAAAAAGCCTAAAATTGTCAATGTCAAGCACCAAAAGGCTTATTGGGTGGCCATGCGCGGCAGACCTTTGCCATTCTTGCAGTAGCAGGTCGGCAAAATAATCGCGGTTATAAATTCCCGTCAATTGGTCGTCAATGCTAAGTTCGCGTATTTCGTTGGCTTGACGTATACTTTTTAATAGGCTGTCTACGCGCAGTTTTACTACCGGCGCACTAAACGGTTTTGCAATATAGTCTGCCGCGCCCAGCATAAAGCCAAGTTCTATATCTTGGACTTCGCCACGGCTTGTCAAAAATATAACAGGAATGTCTTCGGTTTCAGTAGTATCTTTAAGGATTTCGATAACATCGAACCCGGTCATATTAGGCATAACAACGTCCAGCAATATGATGTCGGGCTGTAGGCTTTTTGCGGAGTCAATGCCGCGCTTTGCGTCATCTTCGAAATAAACCGTATAGTCAGACTCAAGTATGTGCGTTATCGCCATAAGATCTAGCTTGCTATCGTCAATTATTAGGATGCTCTCTTTTTTCATAGCAACCACCTATCTGTTTGCGTCGCCAAACGCAACAATTTTGTTACCGCCGGTTTGTTTAGCAAAATCCAAAGCAGTGTCTACGTCAAGCATGACACGATTGATGTCATCGCCACTGTCCAAAGTAGGTATTACAGAATGCACGCCTGCACTAATTGTAAGCGAAGATGCTAGCCCATGCTCGTCGATACCTGTAAATGTGTCGCAAATGTCTTTTACGACATTCAGTACCCCTTCAAGCGGTGTGTTATATAGGCAAAGTGCAAATTCGTCTTCATTCCATACGGCGGCTTGGTCGCCTGCGCGCCTTGCTTTGTTTTTAATAATTTCGGCTAAGTGAGTCAACACTTTATTGGCGGTAGAGTTGCCATATCTCTCTTTGTATTGGTGGAAATTATCGGCCGATATTAGTGCTATTCCCAACGGAAGCTGCGTCCGTGCAGCCCTTCGCCACTCATTGTTAAGCATGTCCGAAAAATGTTTGCGCATGGTAAGGCCTGTAAGCTGGTCGAAAATTACTAACTCGTGCAGCCGCGATTCCTGTGTAAATAGATTTAGCTGGGTTTTTATACGATGGTTTACAATAAAACTGCTGAACGGCCTACAAATATAATCCACCGCGCCTATGGTAAACGCCAGTTCTTCATCTTTGTCATCCCTATTTTGCGTTATGAAAATAACAGGAATGTTTTGGGTTGCAGTATCTTCTTTAAGCGTTTTTATGACATCAAAACCACTCATGTCTGGCAAATTTACGTCCAGCAAAATGATGTCGGGTTTAATGCTTTTCGCTTTTTCGATACCACGGGCTCCTGTAATTTCAGAAACGATGTTAAAGTCGTTTAACAAGCGTGTCAGCGAAAAAATGTTTATTTGGTTGCCGTCAATCAATAACACTACATGGTTGTTTGAGTTCATTATGAAACCCCCATCCTAAAAAGTTTCTGTCATGTGCAATTTTTGTTTTGGAAACAGTTGCAGCAACTGTGTGTGATTGTTGTATATCGTTGTGTCGCTTTTGTACATACATTCTTCTGGGGTTAGGAGGCCGGGAACAAGTTGTGCCAGTGTTTCTATGCCGGTTGCCATGTCGATATTGGAAGATGTAGTTTTGTTTACAGTCAAGTTGCCACTCTCCCATTCTACCACATATGTGCCGGAATTGCTTGACCAAAAAGTATCCGTGATTTCTAAATTCAGTTTGCCGCTGCCCTGCGGTGCGCGAAGTGTGGACAGGCCTGCGGTTACATCCAAGATGCGGTTCATACCGTCGCCTGTTTCTGTTAAGGAAATTTTGCCGGGGAAAAGGGAATGTGCGTTGATGCCACACGGCACTTTCCATTGCACTGATGCATATTCCGGGCTTAGCTTTGCAAGGAAGCCAAAGATGTTGTGCAGGCCAGCTGGGGTTGTCCAGCAAAGTTCTTTTATTAACATGCGGTGCCATGGTTCACTTGATGCACCCTCTATTAATATGGGGCTGTACAAAACGTAGGCATTGGGGGTGCCGTTTTCGTCGCGGTTTAAATAAGTAAATTCGTAGTTTTTATATGGGTCGCGGTTTAGCATGGTTTGCCAGCGTTTGCTATCGCGTACAATGGACAGGTTACGGTTTTCCGCAAACTGTTCGTAAATTTGCATAAATGGCGTAATATCGTCATCTGGCTCGTGCTGCTGTATGTTTTGTGGGTATGGATAGCCGCTAAACTGGTCAATTGGAATTGTGGCAATGTTATTGAAAGAACATAGTTCGTACCCAAATTTGCGATAGTATTGGCGCGAGAATGGGAACAGAAACGAAAATGTTTGCCCATCCTCAATCATTTGCTTAAATGCTACTTCAAAGATTTTGCGAGCAAGACCCTGCCCGCGTGCGTTTGGCCGTGTAAGTACCCCGGCTACACCGCCCATTTTTACATCGCGGCCGTTCATTCGTATTGTATATGGCTCTATTGTCATGCCTGATTGCAAAATGCCTTTATCATCGAACGCGCCTAAACGCACACTGTCGTCGTTGGGCGCGTGTGCCATTGGGTCTTTCATTTGCTGACGAATGTCGTCTTTGCCCCATAGCACAAGTCTGCCAATGCCGCGATAATGCACATATTCTTCCGGCTTTAGGTGCCTAATTGTCATGGGCATCACACTCTTCCTTGATAATTTCTACATAGCGGCGCACTTTTTCTTCGTCGTTGTTAATTGTGTATACATCCCGCTGGGAAAATTCCAGTGTGCAGCCCTGTGCGGCCTTTACCGTGCGGCGTATGTCTGCACGGACGGCGTCTTCGTCAAGTTTTGTACCTACGCCAATAAAATGCGGCGCGGGTTTGCGATGATAAATTATTTTTGTGCCGCGCAACTCGTTGCCCATAAATTCTTCGTCACACCAAGGCGAAATGGATATTTTGCGTAGGTTTTCAAGAGTTTTAAGCGATTCCCACTGAGGGTGAACGGCCTCGCAACAGCCGTATGACAGCAGGCCAAAACGGTCCGATATTTTTTTATTGTATGGATGTATAAATTCCGCAAACATTTCCTGTGAAAGGCCAGTGGCCTCTTGACAGTTGGTGTGTCCCCAAATTTCGTTGACTTTGGTTGCGGTCTTTGGAAGTTCGTCTGTATAGCAGAAGCTGCCCATGGTAAGGCTTTCGCCGCCAACTGTCGGCAGGATTATACCTTCATTTTCCATATGGTCAAATAAACGAAGGGTATCGTCTGCATATTGGTTCATCATTTTATGGAAAAGGTCTGGATAGTCGTACATGGACGTAAACATTGTTTCCATGCCCATAAGCCACAAAATTGCGGAACTTGGGAAGGAACTTACGCTGCTTAATGTCAATTTTGCGGGTAGGATGTCGCCCAAAGTTTCGTTTGCCATGTCCATGAGTTCTGTATCAAAATATGGCCCTGTGGGCATTTCGGACTTGCCCAGCAGGTGGAAGTCCTGTTCCAAATCGCGAATGACCGGCTCTACGTGATAGCCAAGACCTTCGTCTGCGGTAGTGCTTTTTGGATTTATTCCAAACGGCAAAAAGCCTGCGTGAATTCGTATCGGAAAATAATCGAGCACCGGCCTGTCGTCACCAAAAAGTTCGAAGTTAACCATGCCAGATAGTAGGTTGTTTTCGATATTACGGGCAGCTTCGCTTTGGCACTGCAAACGCTTGGGCACTACTTCTTGCCAGAAGGTATTTAGTTCAATGTGTATCATTGGTCGTTCGCCCTTGCAAGCGTTATGCTTGTACCAAAGGCGTATGTTCTCTAGATTTTTTGGGGAATTGGCGTATTCTAGCTGTTTTTTCGCCAGTTCTCTTAATATGTGTTTGTCAGTTGCAGAGATATTGTTCATGTCTGCCTCCATCATGTTGACATTGATAATGCCTATCTGTAAAATTACAGTGAATTGTATAACAATGCGCAATATTTTGCAACAAAATTGAAAAATCAAAATCAACTGGTACGAAAATCGTACCAGTTGAAAATGAAAATAGGAGGAATAAAATGAAAATCACATTCATTGGCGCGGGCAGCTTGGGCTTTACCCGCAAACTGTTTTCCGATTTAATGTCAATCGCGGAATTCCGCACAGGCACGGAAGTGGCATTCATGGACATTAACCCGCACAACTTGGAAATGGTAACGACCCTTTGCCAGCGGGACATTGATGCAAACAACATAGCAATCAAAATTGTTGCAACCACAGACCTAAATGTGGCATTAAAAGACGCGAAGTATGTTTTTAACTGTATTCGCGTTGGCGGGCTGGAAGCTTTTGAAACGGACATTGAAATACCGCTGCGCTACGGTGTAGACCAATGTGTAGGTGACACAATTTGCGCGGGCGGCATAATGTACGGCCAGCGCGTTATTGCCGCGATGAAGGATATTTGCGACGCGATAAAAGCACATGCCAAGCCAGATGCATTAATGCTTAACTACTCTAACCCAAACGCAATGGTTACATGGGCGTGCAACCACTACTTTGGTGTAAACACAATCGGCCTTTGCCACGGAGTAATTCACGGACAGCAGCAAATTGCAGACGCGTTTGGCCTTAAATATGAAGATTTAGATGTTGTTTGTACAGGGATAAATCACCAGACATGGTACTTGTCCGTCAAGCACCAAGGCGAAGACTTGACCAACCGCGTACTTGAAGCCTTTGAAAAGAACGAGCATTTATCCAAAACGGAAAAACTGCGTATAGATGTAATGAAGCGTTTCGGATATTACTCCACAGAATCCAACGGGCATTTGTCCGAATATCTGATGTGGTACCGCAAGCCCAAGGGCGAAATGGAAAAATGGATTGACCCAGAGGGCTGGTACGGTGGCGAAACAGGCGGTTATCTGCGCGTTTGCCGCGAAGGACGCAACTGGTTTGAGACGGAATATCCAAAATGGCTGGAAGAGCCGCCGAATAACTATGCTGACATAAAGCGCGGTGTAGAGCATGGCTCGTATATAATAGAAGCGTTGGAATTGGGCCGGCCATATCGCGGGCATTTTAATGTAGTAAACAACGGCACGATTACAAACCTGCCAGACGACTGCATTATCGAAACCCCGTGTTATGCAGACGGCAACGGCATTAACGTACCCAAAGTAGGGGATTTGCCAATGGGTTGCGCCGCAATATGTTCGCAAAGCGTGTGGGTGCAGCGGCTGGCGGTTGAAGCGGCTATAAAGGGCGATGTTACCTTGCTGAAACAGGCCATGATGATGGACCCACTTACCGGCGCAGTTTGCACTGTTGGCGACATTGATGCAATGGTGGCGGACTTTCTGCGCGAGCAGGCGCAGTGGCTGCCGCAGTATAAGTAGCCATGCCATACCCGCAATTTGACCCGTCTAAGCTAAACCTTCGCCCGCTAAACGAACGCATACACGACCTAAACATAAACGACCTCCTGCAAGAAACGCCGCCGTCATTCGCAAACCCGGACATAAACGCCATAGCGCAAGCCATAATCAACGCGCGGGAAAACAACGCCGCCGTAATTCTAATGTACGGTGCGCATGTTTTGCGCCGCGGGCTTGGCAAATATCTGATAAAGCTAATGGAGCGCGGGTTTGTGACGCATCTTGCAACCAACGGCGCAGGGGCAATTCACGATTTTGAGCTGGCAATGTGCGGCGCCACTTGCGAAAGCGTGGCCAAGTATGTATCCCAAGGGCAATTTGGCCTGTGGCAAGAGATAGGCTTGTTAAATGATGCGGTTCGATTGGGCGCAAAGCAAGGCTTTGGCTTTGGCGAGGCCGTTGGCAAATACATTAACGAAAACAACTTCCCATATGCACAGCACAGCGTTGTTGCGGCGGGGCAGCGTTTGCAGGTGCCGGTAACGGTGCATGTTGGTATAGGCAACGACATTGTTCACCAACACCCCAACTGCTGCGGTGCGTCCATTGGGCAAGCGTCCATGACAGACTTTTTGATTTACGCCAAAAGCGTCGAAAACTTGGAAAAAGGTGTTTTCCTAAACGTAGGCTCGGCTGTTACCGGGCCAGAGGTTTATTTGAAATGCCTTGCGATGGCACGCAATGTAGCCCATCAAGAATGTAGGCAAATTGCGGACTTTACAACGGCTGTTTTCGATATGCAGCCGCTGGCTGGGGATGTGGCAACGGAGCCGTGCAAAACCAACCCACATTATTACTTTCGTCCGTGGAAGACCATTTTGTCGCGCACGGTAAGCGACGGCGGCAAAAGCTATTATGTACAGGGCGACCACATGGCCACCCTTGGCAATTTGGCAGAAAAACTGCTAGAGAGGTGATTTTAATGGAGAAAGAAAAAATTTTTACCTACACCAAAGCTCCAACCGCACCAATTGTACTGGAGGGCTTCCCATGGTACAACGAAGACCAAGCACTTTGCCGTTTGCCAAAGCGTTGCCACGCGACACTCAGCGAGGGTATGAGTAAGCATGTTTGGGACACATCTGGCGGGACACTGCGCTTCCGTACAGATTCCCCAAATATATCTGTGCGCTACACTTTGCGCAACCCGGCAAAATACGCGGCTGTGCAGCCTGCATCCGGGCATTCCGGCTTGGATGTTTACGCGGGCGTAAAAGGCAGTTACCGTTTGCTTGGCTGTGTTGCCCCGGTGGAAAATCAACAAGAGCAAAGCATAGAAGTGGAAAACCCGGGCGACGACATCACAATTTACCTGCCGCCGTACAATGGCGTGGATAAAATCGAAATTGGCATAGAGCCGGGTGCGCAATTTTTTGCCCCAACCGAGCGCGCACAGCAGGGGCAAGTTTTGGTGTATGGTCCGTCCATTGCGCAGGGTGGCAACGTGAGCCGGCCGGCTTGTGCGTACCCGGCAATATTATCCCGCTGGTTGGATGTGGCGTTTGTAAACCTAGGCTTCTCCGGCGCGTGTATGGGCGAGCCGGAAATTGCGCATCTTATAAACGAGGTGCCAATGCGCGTATTTATCATGGATTTTGACCACAACGCGCCAAGTCCCGATTTTCTGCGCGAAAAGCACGAGCCGTTCTACAAAATTATACGCGAAAAAAATCCGGCCCTGCCGGTGGTGTTTGTAACCAAACCCAACGCAGACCCGGATGACGATGAAGACAACGCCCGCAAACAGGCAGTGTACGATACTTTTGTAAATGCCAAAAACCGTGGCGAAAATGTATGGTTTGTGGATGGCATGAGCCTTTTTGGCACAACCGACCGCGATATTTGCACCACAGACGGCGGACACCCAAATGATTTAGGCTTTTTGCGCATGGCAGAAGGGGTTGCCCCTGCGGTGCGCGAGGCACTATTAATTAAGTAGCATATCTGGCGTAACAAAACCGGATGTACCAATTTGACTGACACATATAGCCGCAGCGGCATTTCCAAGCCCTGCGGCTGTTTTTATGTCTGCACCGGCGGCAAGGGCTGCTACAAAATTGGCGGTAAACATGTCGCCCGCGCCGCATACATCTGTTTGGCTGGTTACAGGTTTGCCGGGTACGTCCATCGCGCCGTTTTCGCTGTAAATGCGCACGCCTTTTTCACCCATTGTACATATAACCGGGTGGTTGTTCCGCTTTTGCAAAGCCTCGCAGGCGTTGGCGATTTCCGCTTCGGTACGCGTCACGGAAGGGTCTGACGCTAGTTTAACAGGCGCATCGCTGCCGGTTTGCGACAGGCCGTACACAGCGTGAGTTAGCTCAAACTGGTTGCCTTTGACCGTAAGCCCGTCAAACTGCCCTATGTTGCGGCGGGAATCTGCAAAGATAAGCAAATCGGGGTATTCTTGTGCCAAAGTGGACAATGCCACCCGCATATTGTCGGTTACAACGCCGCAGTTTTCCTCGGTTACTTGGTCCATCACAATTAGCGCGTCCAGTTTTGGGGCAAGGTTTTGCAGGTTGGCCACTATCGCACTTTCAATTTCCGCCGGGGTTTTGGTCCAGTTTTTTATGTCTATGCGGCTCATTTCCCATTTCGAGCCGTCAGGTTCTATCATCCAAGGCTTGGTGTACGCGTTTGTGCCGCGCTGGTCGGTTTTTACCAAGTTGTCGCGGTTTATGCCAAGCTTGTCCAGCCCATGGCAAAGTTCCAGCCCGCGGCCGTCGTCGCCCACAAAACCAACGGCATATATTTTGCCCACGCCTAAATTTGCCAAGTTGTTTGCAACAGTGCCTGCCGCGCCGGGCGAAGTCTCGCGCTTTACGCATTGGTACGCAACCATGTCTGTTTCCAGCGACGGCTCGTTTAGGTTTGCGTCTATCCACAGATATTCGTCCAAGCAATAGTCGCCAAGCACGGCAATGGATAGGCCTTTGTATTTTTCGAAAAGTGTGTTCATTATGATGTCACAACTTTCATGACGATTTCGTTCCATTTTTCCAGCCTTTCGGGCTTATACTGCACGGTGGAGACATCTTTTAGTATAAATTCTAAGTTGACATTGTGGCGGCGTGCGGCGGCGACTGTTTCGCGCAGGTCATTTTCAATAAGGTCATAATTAACAGACGTTCCGGCTATAAACGCAGGGTTTGGTTTTGCCGACATGGTAAGCCTTTGGCCAATTTGCTCGGCAAATTTCTCCTTATCGCTCCACGGGCTGCACGAAAGCTTGCGCACATTTGGTATTTTTTTGACCATTTCCATGCGGTCGCAAAGACGGTCACAACAGCCGTAGTAAATTCCATGGAAATATTTTGCCATTTCGGTGATGTACGGTATTTCAAATTCCAACGTTGTGGCGGGCGAAACGGATGTAAACGGCTGCGCCAGCCCATAACCCCAAGAATTATAGGAGGTTTGTTCGCCGCCGGCACCGGGGCCGGGCAGCATCTCGTTGGTATAAATATGCGAACAGTGACAGACATTGGACTGCGAATCTACAACGCCAAGCGTGTTTGCCTGTTTGATACCGGCTATAATAGCGTCGGTATGGCGGCGCATTAGGGCGTGCATAAGGTCGGGGTCGTCCACAAGTTGCATATAAACGGCCTCAATGCCCATCCAAGTGGCAAGATTATCCCACGGC
>Ga0123355_10012738_pt1 | contig 13040 bp, 9 predicted proteins | sample TergutEmb28metaG_3_FD_89872 | JGI IMG/M metagenome (GOLD analysis project Ga0123355, IMG submission 89872) | Embiratermes neotenicus P1 segment gut microbial communities from Petit-Saut dam, French Guiana - Emb289 P1 | ecosystem: Host-associated > Arthropoda: Insects > Digestive system > Gut ... | reverse complement strand
TTGCGCTAACCACGTGACACCCCTGTATCCGCAAAAGTTGGCACTAACTTCGCCTACCGGCGGCGGCCGCTCTGTCGGTATGGTTCGCTCGCGGACTAAAGCCACGGAGTTTAGTTTAGTTTATATATATATAAGGTGGTTCAAATATGACCGGGACTGATATCGCCATATTTACACACAAATCAGTCCCGGTCATATTTGAACCACCTTATATATATATATATATATATATATATATATATATCAGCTCTATGCCGCAAAGAAAACATTAAATGAAAGAAACTTCGCACGTTGCCAGCAGGACTCAATACATGAACCGAAATGTGCAAGCCTGCCGTACCAGGCGACGTTGTAGTTACTCTGTTAGCGAGATGGACTTGTACAGCTCATTCAGAGTGAGGTTTTAGGCAGCACGGGAAATAAACACAGGAGGAGGATGAGGTGGATGGGGTAATGCAAGACGCGAAGGGCATTACGTCATAAATCACAGTGGGTACCACTATTAAGTTAACTGTCACATCACAAGGGGAGTAGAGGTAAGGCTCCACTCATTATTAGCCTCGGCACTAGTGGACGTTGGCGGTCAACTTCAGGCTCAATCTTTACCCTCCGGAAAGAACCCCCGTAACCACTGAATAAGAGGCTGGGTGGACCCAATGGCCTGTCTGGACGGTTATGGAGAAAGAAAGAATGAATATCTTTCTCCTGCCAGGATTCGAACGCAGTAGAGTCCAGCCGGTAGTCAGTCGCTTTACAGGCTATTTGACAAAGTGTAGCTAAATAAAGCAAAACACAACAAAGCAACCCCAAAGGATACTGTAGCCATAGCAGTAAGACCTCAAGGGGCACTACGCAAGATGCCAGAACTGGCTGCCGATCGTTGTAACGTTGTAACACTTTTCCGTGTGACCTTGCAGCTCTCGTTGCGCAATTCCTAAGCAGTTGGAACAGCAGATACCACTGGCGGTTAAAACCTGCACGACATGAATATTAACAGGATTAGTATAAAATATCTATCCGAACTTATCTACACAATGTATTAACCGCAGTAGTTTCATGGAGATTCAAACGCAATGGGAATATTATATAAATTTCCCTCCTATCTGAATACTTGGCTTTATTGAAGTCTCCAACTAGCCGACGTGTTGCACCACTGTATTTCCATTTTTTTTTTTCAAATATTTGATGAATGCGGAATATAGGATCAGCAGCTGATTTGGTACGTCGAAATACACACTGATAGTCCCCAAAACGTTCTCTGCATATGGAGTTACCTTCACACAATACTCGATAAAATACGCTATATAGTTGCTAACAAATATACGCCTCGACAACAGCTACGCTCGGTTCTATCTACTGAGGAAATGTTTCCTTAATCCATACGTAACAACAGGTTAATGGAACTTGAAACGTACTGACTTACTGATTGAATCAGTTCTGCAGGAATTTCATCAACACCTTGCAATTTGTAACTTTTCAGCAACAATAAAACATACAAAACAAGATATATTAATTACGTACTGTGTTAATTTCATAACACAAAATCTACATATATATGTGTGTGGGAGGGGGGCCGGTAGCTCAGTAGGTATAGTGACTGACTACGAGCTGGACAGTCTGGGATCGAATCCCAGTGGGGACGAGATTTTCCGCCCGTCCAGACCGGCCCTGGGGCCCACCCAGCCTCCTGTAAATTGGGTACCGGGTCTTTCCCGGGGGTAAAGTACGGCCGAGGCGTTCTGCTGACCACTCACCCCCTTCTAGTGCCGCGGTCATGAAAGAGTAGAGCTACACCTCTACCCACCGTCTGGGCCACACCGAGCATGTAACGGGATCACTTTACCTTTGTATACTGTATATATATATATATGTGTGTGTGTGTGTGTGTGTGTGCGTGTGTGTGTGTGTGTGTGTGTAGAGGGTCGTCAATGTTTTCGGAATTTGTTATTTTTCCATACACAGATCAAGGAAGCTACATAATAAAAGTTTTAGAACTCACGAAGTTATTTTCGGTGTGTTTAAATATTCGGTGTGTTATGGAGTACTTAATGACAGGGTGATTAAATGCGACTTGCCTGTTCGGTAAGTGTTAGAAGGAAGGACTAGTATCGGTAGTGCAATAGCCTACGGTAAATGTCTGCGTGCTTGTGTACTTATCACTACCAACTGTTTATTTCTCTACATACTTTCCAAGTTTCCAGCCAGACACAGCACCAGAGATAGGATCAAGTGTACGTCCGTATGTTTCGTTGATTTGTAAGCCTGTTTAGTAGCTATATATATATATATATATATATATATATACATATATTCGCGCACGCACAAAATACGTCTCGGTGTTCATGTACTGAACTTCATTAATGATACGTAGCCTGCTCTTTCTGGTATATAATCAATGTTTCCAAAAGAGTAAGGTTTTCTGTCCTGTACGTACGTAGTATTTAGTTAATTTTGAACTACAGCTATTATTACACAGTTTTTGAATATTTTCATTTATATATATAAAACTCTAACACAGTCCCAATATAGTGTTAGCTTGTTCACCATAACTTGTGACGGTAAATCGAAATAACTGTATAATAGGGAATTTCTTTTCACAGACTTTCATAAGCGCGAATTCCAAGTGGTGCTATATCGGGGCCTGGCTGTATTATAATATATGCGGTATGTTATCTATACACGGATGCAGATATTAATGTCTATATCTGTCATCAAAAAACTTATTAACCGTCTGAACACCTACATAATCCCTCTCCACACAACACCAAGAACCACAATCATATACGTAACAGAAATAACGTTGTTCACAAACAATAAAAAAACTGCAAAAATTCCCCCCACATAACGAAACAAGAGGCCACTTTTACTTATGTAACAATACCACTCAAAACATCTAGGCCTACATTAAAATGAAAAAGTGGCCCATATAGTATAACATTAGTGGAATATATTAATTAAGATGTAAAGGCCCATTTGAAAATGAAAAAGTTAATCATAAAACTTATTTTTTTCCATGGCGCAACAACCCCTAGTGGGCCAGGGCCTCCTCATTATCGAAGCTTCACAATAACACTCAGACACACCACATTTGGTAGGACTCCTCTGGAAGAACGATCAGCCCGACCCACACAACACTCACAAGAGCCAGACATCATATCCAAACCCCCGGCGGGATTCGAACCCACAATCCCAGCAAGCGAGCAGCTGTGGACCCACGCCTTAGACGACGCGGCCACTGGGATTGGCCTATATAATATTAGTGGGATATATTAAGATGTAAAGATTGCCCCTGACATACATGGGATAAGGGTGGGACATTTCGAACACGGTAAAGCATAGTACATTACACAGTGTTCAGTACGAAAGAGTATTTATGATTAGCTTCATACTACAAAGCCACATTCTGAAATAGACGGTATGTTGAGTCCGAAACTGTTAAGACAGAACAAACTTTAAAAAGAGTTTAGCCTAAGCACGTGTTAACGTATACTGTTTATCGCAACGGCATTCGTGTTTATCACTCCTTCTGAAAACAAATGCAATGGTGCGAAAAAAAATAGATTCGTTATATCAGGCATACTTGTAGATAAAATAACGAATTTTTATTTAAGGTTCACGAAGTATGGCACCTTGGTGGTAGATAAGAAAGACTGCGTCGGTTTGTAGGAGCTTTGGGGTCTGAAAGACAGAGTGTGGCAAAAACACCTGATGGTTTTCAAATAAAAACAATTCCAACAAAAATAATGTGAACTTTTATTTTCTAAAAAAGTTACGTACAGCTCAAAGCATTTTATACAAACTCTTCACTTTTTAAAATAAAATCACTAGGGCGACTTCCATCCCGCTGAACACTTTGTTGTAAGGTAGAAGATTAACTGACCTTTATGCACAGTAGTCACCTCTATCAGTCTTGCATCTGATACCCCGTTCCAGTTCGGCAGTATTCCTGAGGTGGGTGACATACATGGTATATCGCGCTCTTGAGACATCTCAAGAGGAAGGAGACATGCGATAAAGTCTGGAGACCTTGCAGGCCAATGAACAACGTCACTCCGAGAATCTTACACAAAGACTTAAACTTTAGTGTCCTAAGAGACCATATGCTAATCTCTAAAACGTAATGGTGGAAGTCCTAGCATGAAACATGTTCGTCGATGTGTGCTTGCTTGGTAGAAATTTAAAAATGTCCACGCTAAGCCGCAAAAACACAAACCATCAAGAGATAAAATTCACATTATTAATGACTGTTCATTGCACGGAGAAATGAAAAATATTAAGATAAAAGTGGCATATAAATCCGTCTCCTAAACGTTAAATTGTTATGCTTCCAAAACTACGGTAGTTCAAAAATTAAGCAAACGTAGCATTAGCAATCGCTGATCATTTTCGAGAGATTTCTTGAAATTTCGGAAGTAGAATTAATCAATTTTCTTCTTATGGCGAACTAAATTTCCATCCCTCCTGGCGGAATGGGGATTCAGCGTCACATCCCAGAAAACATGAATCCTCAACAGAGGAGTAAATTATTAAATGAGGATGCATCGAGGAAGACTAGTGAAATGCCAATTATTATGCAACACAACTATCCGAATTCGCTTGGAAAAACTGAAGAAAACAGTCACATATCACTCTCAGGATAGACGAAAATTCATAAGCTGATTTGCTTGTCATGGCCGTCTTAACCTTCAAGGTGAATGCACAACAACTTCTCATTACCCAAGAGAGCCAACGCGTATCTCAACATCGGAAAGCCTTTAGAAAACAGCTACTGATGTTAATACGAGGCAGATCGTATGGTACTTGGCAGTGACTCGCGCCTTGTTTTGTATTCGGAAGCCACGGGTTTGAATCTCGACCTAATGACCGACCACTCCGATGTTTCTCCTTGCTCCCCAAAGTTCCTCCAACGCAAATGCTGAAACACTACCTTATAACAAGCCATGGTCACTTCTTCCTTCTCCTCAATCACTCCTAACAATCGACGCATTCGGAGTTATGAAACACAAACAGCTCATAAAGTAAAGGTAAAGTTGTTCCTGTACGTCATAAAGGCCTATAGCGGGAGTGGAGGTATATCACCACCCATTCTTAACTTCGGCACTAGAAGGGGTCAGCTTTACGCCTCGGCCGATTTAGCCCCGAGGAAAGAGTCTCAGGAACCAATTTAACAAGAGGATGTTTGGGCCACAGAACCAGTTTGGGCGTTTTGGAGAAGAAAGGAATTTCTTACTCCTGCAGGGATTCGAACCCCAGCTAGTCCAGCGCCCGTAGGCTAGTCATTACAACAACTACTCTATCCTGGCTCCGCAGTTCACCAAGCGTCGTTTAAGAAGAAAGAACTGTAACAGGCTCTATAAACGCTGATAAACAGACGCTAAGCTCGTTTCACTTTCAAGTTACTGGTTTTACGTTGTCATTCTGACTCTGTGCCGTTGTTTACAGAGGTTTGGTGAAATGTTAACACTCATAATATCGGGGACCATGCAACACAAGAAAGTAGCTACTAATTAACATCTTTGGGGCCTCAGTAAGAAATGTGCTTCTCGTCACCCTTCTGGTGCCCAGAACTTTTGTGCATCCCTTGTATGTGTATATATATATATATATATATATATATATATAACCCCGTTACATATTAATTTCATCGAAACCATAATCTGTCGAATGCGCAGGAAATATAACTGACACAAACCTCTCTGATTTGAACCCCTTAAACAATATCTGTGTATGCGTGCGTATACACAAAAGCACACACACACACATATACATATATACATATATATAATGTAATGGTGACACATAAAACGCTAAGTCAAATGTGAAGGTCATCAGCCTGTTATGATGATAATAAAAGAGTTGGTGGTGTGTGGGGAAGGGGGGATATGTGGGCACTTCGTAAGTAGGACGCTCGATCAAAACACACATTTGCATCTTAGAGTTAGGGCTGGTAACACCTTGTTTCGCGCTAGTGAGCATTACTTGTGGGAGCTATTTTAAAATAGTGACTCGTTTGGCAAAGTGGTCCCAAGAGTAGGAGTGTGTCCACTTATTCGCAACCCGCCAACAGCAGCGATTAGAACACTTTGCTTACAGCCCTGATCTGGCACTCAGGAATTATCGGTATCCAGTGCTGCACCAACAATCTGCGAGTACGAAACTTAAAACCAGAGTACGACGTTGCAAACAGCACTGCCAGGATCGTTCAAGGAACACGAAATTTATTCTACAGACAGAAAACAGAAAATCCATCCTGCGGGATATGTTTCAGTGTTCAAAGTACAATGCAGAACATTGGTTTACAGGCCATGCAGTGATGCTCTATTTTCAATGCTGACGATCTAATAAATCACACCATGTTATAAGGCTCTAAAACGTACTTTTTTACAGTCGCAGCATTCGGATATTCCGAATCAAGAGTCCTTTCATTCCATCAATACATTACGAATAAACCATTTTTCTTGTTTGCAATAATAGCTACATGTTTTGACTTTAAAGTAAAGCCATCCTCAGGCTCAGTACTATAAAACGTAAAGATATAAAACTAACCTTATATCGCATAACATTTAATTTATATGATGGTTACGTTTATATCTTTACAATCTTTACATTGGCTAGTCTGAGTTTGGTTTTGAAGCCGGAACATGTAGTCAAGTGTTGTATATAACGGCTATTTACTTATAAAGGTGCTCTGACGGAATAAAAGTAGAGTCCGTTCTGCTACAACGCGATGATTGGCATCATGTGAGACCTCGCGTTATAGAAAATCACTTCATGAAAATGTAGTCAGATAAGAAAAACTTTGGTCCGTCATCCAACATTGTTTCTTCACACCGGTCGTTGAAATCGTGTAATAGCCAACATGTGTGTGCAAAATTTCGCGTTATACAATTGCGCTATAGCCAATTCGCGTTAACGAAATATGCATTACAGCAGAACTGACTACACTGCGATACAGTTTAGCAACCACAACGGGATGTCACATACTAAGAACCAGACATTCGTCTATAAAAATGTAAAATGTTTGGGTGTATATGACTCCCTACCACTGCTTGATATTCGGGTACTCTCCGCCAAGAAGTGGCCGTGAGTCCAAATGGAAGGGCTAATGTTTGATGTTCGGGAATACATCAAATGTTCTTCGATTCGCAATAAAACACACACATAACTAAGTTTTTCTGTAAGACACATAATTAAAAGATCCGACATGGTGAGACAGGAAAAATAGGTTAGAAATGCTCAAAGGCTTGGAACCGATATGAAAACAGGTAACTATACTCGCAATGAGGCAGACATTACAAAAATTAAATTCCCTGTGACAAAAGCACGCATAAAAACTCTGTAATAAACAAGTCGTGGGTATTTTTTTGACGTGTGACATCCCGCTGTTATTTAATAAATCAGCACACAAAGTTCTTATCAGTCCAAACACAAATAAATTCTATTTTGCTTAATATAACGACATGTTTCGGCCTAGACTGGGCCATTCTCAGGTTCATAAACAATTTTAAACAAATGTACTGTAGTTTGTACATTTTACCTGAGCATGTTCTTAAAATTGTTTTGAACCTGAGGATACCCTAGTCTAGGCCGAGACATACCGTTCTATTACACAAACTAGAATTTAGTTGTCTTTAGACTGCTATAAACTTTGTGTACTGAGTTGAGGGTCTGTTGAAGTTTACAAGGCACATCTATTTCTGCATATATGAGATTTGTTCAAAAAGTATCCGGACTGACCACAGTACATGAAGTAGATAAGGCTTACGGGGTTTCAGCCCTGTCTTCAACATAGTTCCCTTCCGCAGCTACACACTTCGCCCAACGTTTCTGCCACTGTTGGAAACATTTTGCGAACTCCTCTTTCGGGATGTCTAATAGTGTCTTCGTCGAATTTCATTTGATGTCCTCCGTTGCCTTAAATCGGTGTCCTTTCAGAACTTTCTTAAGCCTTGGGAATAGGAAAAAGTCATACGGTGCGAGATCTGGTGAGTATGGTGGCTGCTGCAACTGAGCGGTGCCGTGTTTGGACAAAAACTGCTGCACAAGATGTGAAGTGTGTGCGGGCGCATTGCCGTGGTTCAGGATCCAGTCGTCATCCCGCCATTTTTCCGGTCGGCAAACTGGTTCACACAAACGTCGCAAGACCTCCACGTAGAATTCCTTGTTCATTGTTTGCCCGTCGGGAGCGTGCTCGTGGTGTACGATACCCTCAGAATCAAAAAACGCCAGTAACATGACCTTTGTTTTGCTTCGCACCTGGCGGCCCTCCTTTGGTCGCGGAGACGTGGAACCCTTCCACTGTGACGATTGCTGTTTTGTCTCCAGGTCGTACCCGTAGACCCAGGACTCGTCACCTGTCACAAGTTTCTTAAGAAACTGCACGTCTTCACATGAACGCTCAAACAAATCACGGGCGATTGTCTGACGTTGCTCACGTCGGTCAAATGTTGCAAACGCGGCACAAACTTCGCGCACACACGTTTCATGTGCAGATCGTCAGTTCAAATTGCATCGCATGAGCCCACGGAGATCCCACTGTCATCCGCTATCTCTCGTACTGTCAATCTCCTGTTATTGCGAACGACTGTTCTAACTTTAGTAATCATTTCCTCGTTTCTCGATGTTGAAGGTTGTCCCGAGGGGGGTCGCTTTCAACGGAGGTTCTAACCTCCTTAAACCGACGGAACCACTCAAACACTTGTGTACGACCCATTGCATCTTCAGCGTATGCTTGCTGCAATAGTTGATACGTTTCCGTTGCGGTTTTTCCGATTTTAAAACAAAACTTGATGCAAATGTGTTGTTCGGTATTTTCACACAACGTAAAAATCGCTACGACATAAACTCACTTGTTACTTACGCGACCTACTACAGCCAACTGAGCAAACGCAGCCACTTGCGACTTGTGTCATGGGTTGCTAAGACATGTATGAACATGTCAAGACTGGTTGCAAACACATCCCACCCAGTGAACAACCACTACAATTCCAATATTCCAATCCGGATACTATTTGAACAAACCTCGTACAGCACGCAATACTGGTATTTATCAAAGCGTCACTAAAGTCCAGTCCAAGCTTAATCAGTTCCTAAATTACGGTCTTGCGGATTATGACGCTGCGTAGTACCACACTTCATGGTACAGCATCCCATAAGACCGTCATGTGAACAGTACTTAACCGTCATGAGAATCTCAAACTCCATAAACACAGTTTATTTTTGATCTGGAAGTCTATTGAAAGATTACTCCCGTATACAATCCATGACAAACGTCATCTAAACCTAATACTAGTTTGAGTACTAGTACTTGTTACCTGAAGCACTCTCGACTTTTACAAATCCAATTAAAACGCAAATCGCTTTACAACATAAAAAACTTTAAACAACTTAAAAATGTTTAAGATTTATTTAGATTTTTACCCTATATTATAGATATTTTTATATTCCACATTTTCATATAATAAAACGGCGACTTTAAACAAGGGCCCCTTACAATTTATTTCACTCTATCTTTCTTTAGATGAATTTTGCATTGATGTGTCTAACGATGGCCTAACAAGGGCCGAAACATGTAGCATACGAGCAAAGCGCAATTACAATGAATCTATGTTGTGCTCGACGGAGTAAGTGTATTTTATTTAGTAATTAACATAAGGCGATGGCTTCCCTAAGGATTAAATAATCATCAATTGTTCGTTTGATTTCCTTATTTCCCACCAATTCACAGTACACAACATGGGTGTCACAACGCGGTTCGCGCAAGTCATTGTTGCTGCTCGCGCATTTCGCCTGTAAAAATAATATTCAAGTAGTATTCAAGCACACGGCTGATCCCAGTGGCTGCGCGATCTAAGGCGTCTGCAGCTGCTCGCCTGCTGGGATTGTGGGTTCGAATCCCGTCGGGGGCATGGATGTCTGTCTCTTGTAAATGCTGTGTTGTCAGGTAGAAGTCTCTGCGTCGGGCTGATCACTCGTCCAGAGGAGTCCTGCCGAATGTGATGTGTCTGAGTGCGATGGTGAAGCTTCGATAATGAGGAGACCTTGGCCCACTAGGGGTTGTTGTGCCATGGAAAAAAGGAATAAAAGCACACGAGGCTGACAAGGCTGACAGTGAACGACGTTTTAAAAGACTCTGTAAAGAAAGGAGACTCGTAACTGAAAGTAACCTAATGCAGTTGAACAGAAATAAGAAGTCAACGAATAAGGAAAAGATGTTTTATCGCACTAATGCCTTAGCGGATTCCAAATCAAGCAGTAGTTCCTTGTGTCGTCAAAAGAAAGTGCTGGTTGCGTTCTCTCAAGCAACTAACGGTGTTGCCACCGAACGTTGGACTTTATAAAGAGAGACACGGCTGTTGTCTAAGGTGCTTCCTAAAGTGCGGCACCCCAAGCTCGTCTGGCCAGTCACACCCGGTATATTGTCAACCAGCAGGATAATTTGTAAATTAAATGGAAAGAATGTGGAAGGAAGCAGCCGTGGTATAATTTGAAGTACTGGCCAAGAATTTTCCGGGAGCGACTGAGAAAAAGCAAAAAAGTGGTAAGCGGCAACCCGGGTAAGATTCGAAGCGCAGACCTCCCAAATACAAGCCACAAGAGTTATCGCTGGAGCTGTCTTGCTCTGTTTCTAAGTTACGGTCCAAATCAGGATCGCCAGCACATTGCAGTACGTTTCTCTCACACTATACGCCATCAAAATCGGGTAGTCAACTTTACCAGACATGAGGAACGACTGAAGACAACGCTGCACCTTGATATAACGCTGACAAACATCACAAGCGCCACGGAAGTGGATGTGACACGTCGTTATCTGCACGGATAGCGACAGAAATGTGTTTCATGACACACAGTCCACGTGTCTTTATTATACAGTTGGTAAATTTGTTTGCAGAATCGACCCGCATGCAAAGTGTGCAATCGGGAATCTTGTCTTGAACGTGTTTGAATTGAAAGGTTATCGTTCTTGTTTATATTAGTGACCAGTAAGCCAACTGTACAATCACTAACGTGTTATTAGCCTGTTTCACCCGAGGTCTTGTTCGCTCACGTCAGTTCTGTAAAAGAGAACACAAATAATGTGGTTCTTTCTATTTAGCAACGAATTCAGCAAACCGTACGCTTGTTTGTGCGGCCGCTCTGCTAGAGATCAGATAATTCTGGTTACGGTTCTAGGTACAGCGTAGTAAAATCTAACGTCTAGTACATGGCTTCTAAATTTCGTGCCATGAAATTTCGTGTTACATAGCATGACTTATGCTTGCAGCATTAAAATTAAAAATGTGGTGTCGACTTATACGGAAATACATTGCTCACACACTTCGAAAAACTTTATACAAAAATCCCCGTTGTTGTAGCAAACACAATATCTATAAATATTCACAATCACAACCAAATCACTTGTAAATAATTTTATTTATATAGCAACTAGTTTCGAGCCTAAACTCTGGTCATAATCAGGCCACGAAGCAAGAACTTGAAACACATGCAGAAACTAAGAGCATTTGTTGGAAATACATTTTAATGTATTTGTTATGTGAAAGGGGGAAATCTGCAACTTATGTTCTTAGTTTCTATATATATTTCAAGTTCTTGTGTCATGGTCAGAAGATGACCTGAGTTTCGGGTGGAAACTAGCTGCCATATATATGAAACTATTTACAAGTGAGTTGGTTGTGATTGTGAACATTTATAGATTTTGCATTTACTACAACTTAGATCTGAAAAACCTTGGAAGCTCATGAATCTTATCTTTCTACACCCAGCCCCCTATTACACAAATTAAAAATAAATTCGGCATACTTAATGAGAACGCCTTCTGAGAACACGTGTCCTACATCAGTGGTTCTCATTTTTGTCCACCACCCAAAACCATAAATCGCATTGGTCTTGTAACTCAGACATCACCAATACGAACACAGTTAACACCAGCAAAACGCCAAAGATTCATAGTACAACATTAAAAAATAAAGTTTAGGATAAAATCTATACAGGCCTTCTCAACTTCATCAAATCCATTTTTCCCGAATAAAATCAAATCCCTGGACAACGAAAAGCACACGCTGATTACAAACCATCAGAGGATCCTCATGACCCAAGTCTGGGTCGCGACCTTGGGTCTGGGAACCCTGTCCTATGTGGAAATCTGCGCTCACAGCGAGACCACCATCTATGCAGTATAATGTTAGCTCGTCCTCTAAAAGGGCAAGTGTGACCGTCATAAATTAGCGTCCGGCGTAAGGCCAACATGTGTGTGTGCGTGTGTTAGAGAGAGAGAGAGAATTCTATGTATGTGCGATAGAAATATTTCGTACGGCTGATGTTCTTGTTGTACGATTTCACAAAAAAAAATCAAATTCGGTATTACGCGCTTTGAAGTTTGTCACTACAACTCTACACCGCCTGGCTCGAGTGTTGTGTTCATCAAACGCTCACCAGCGTGCTGTTGTCGATAACTGATTTTATAAGTGACTAAAATGGAATGGCCTTCAATGGGCAAATATCATTCAATATATGTCTGTCATACCGATGAGCATGTTTCAATGGCGGGGCGGCACCCGGAACTGTATCTTTATAATGCGTTTTCGAAGAATAAACGCCGACCGTTCTGGAAGATGCAGGAGTATCACGTAACATTTCTACTCGAAAGGTCCCTCTTCCGGATCTCGGGAGGGTCAGTGCCTGTCTTTACTCTCTGTCGTTGATTTCCTGTCTATTTAAAATTAATCCAGCTAATAAAGAAAGGTTAAAGGTGAAGTTTTCCCTCTCCACGCCATGACGGCATATAGCGAGGAGCAAAGTACAGCTCCACCAATTCTTAACCTCGGCACTAGATGGGGATGAGTTGTCAGCGTCATGCCCCGGCCGCTTTATCCCCAGAAAAGAACTAATGAATAGGATTGGCGGGTCCCAGAGCCTGTACGGACTTTTGGAAAAGAGTCAAATTTCTTGCCCCTTCAGAGATTCGAACCCCGGATTATCCAGCCCATACAAAAAAAAAAAAAAAAAAAAAAGAAAAAAAAAAAAAAAAAAAAAAAAAATAA
>Ga0123355_10012737_pt1 | contig 13041 bp, 7 predicted proteins | sample TergutEmb28metaG_3_FD_89872 | JGI IMG/M metagenome (GOLD analysis project Ga0123355, IMG submission 89872) | Embiratermes neotenicus P1 segment gut microbial communities from Petit-Saut dam, French Guiana - Emb289 P1 | ecosystem: Host-associated > Arthropoda: Insects > Digestive system > Gut ... | reverse complement strand
TTATTAGTTTATCCAATTCCTGATTAGTTTTTATTCTCCAAGATCCATTTTCATAGGTTGGGCCAAATATTTTCCTCAAAATTTTCCTTTCAAAAACCATTAGTCTATTGGTTACTGTTTCTTTTAATATCCATGTTTCGCATGCATATGTGACTACTGGTCTAATTACTGAAAAGTATAATTTCAGTTTTGCGTTTTTAGATATAAGCTTGCTTTGAAATATCTTTTTATTTGCAAAGAAGGCTTTATTTCCTAGAGCAATTCTTTCCTTTATTTCCTCTTCCATTGTACTGTCTGTATGTACTGTTGACCCAAGATATTTAAATGATCTAACTTGTTCAATTTCTTTGTTTTCAATAATTACGGCTTTTAATTGGTTTCGTCTCCTGGAACATTTCAGATATTTTGTATTGTGTACATTTACTGTTAGGCCATATTTTAGAGATTCATTTTTCAATTTTACGAATGTGTCTATCATTACTTGTCTTGTTCTAGCAGTTACTAAAATATCATCTGCATAAGCAGTGCATTGCCTTAGTCTGGTGCAGATGTTTCCTCTCAATTTCATTTCCTTTAATATACAGTCCATGGCAATACTAAAGAGTGTAGCTGATAGCGGGTCGCCCTGTTTTACCCGTTTGAACATCAAATTTTCCAGCAAGTTCATTGTTTATTTTTACCGTTGCGCTTGTTCCCGAGAGTGTTAATGCTATTAATTTTATTAACTTGGATGGAATATTATATTCATTTAGACTGTCTATTACTATATTTTTATTGACAGAGTCAAAGGCTTGTAGATAATAGACAAATATGTTATGGAGCCATTCACCATCACACTCTGTATATAGAAATTCCTAAAGACAGCAAGAAAAGCTCAAATATAAAATTTGGTCACTTCAGGAAAGAGAACTCAGAAAAACTGTCACTTAATGCGTGGGTTCAAAAAACACACACACGCGCATGCACACGCGCACGCACACACACACACACACATGCAGAGAGAGAGAGAGAGAATTCACCTAACAATCACAATAATGTAGTTTAGTGCCACTGCTAGCATTTGCGTATAACACAAATTATTCAGTGCAGATATTTCTGCACAGGCACACTAATTACTCTTTAAAATAAACATTTTAAATCCCAAATTTCCTTTCTCAATGAATGATACAGAACAGAGTTGTTGTGACATGTCCTAGCAAATCTGCTTGCTGCAGATGAACACACAGTTCAAAATTCCAGCCTTAACATGTGAACTACATCTAAACAGTAACATTATAAACTTATACACCAGCTTCCACAATCTTTCACAAATAGTCTAAACCAGGGGTACACAACTTTTCCAAAAATCTATGAACCACCTCAAAATTCTAGATGCAAAAAGGGTAACTTACGCAAGTTCCTTTCTGAGGACCCACAAATATTAGGCACCACTGTAAAAAATTTACCGTATTTACTCCAATGCAAGATGAGGTTTTTTCCCTTAAGTCTGGTGCTTAAATATGTCAGGTTGTCTTAAATATGCCTGTGAAGTGCTGAGCCAGACTGCGCCATACCCAATTGCTCTGAACTGGACCATGTGGCAGCCAGCAATGTTCCTGTCTTCAGGCAAAGAAGCACATAACCTGGTGGACCCCTTAGAATGATCTATTCTCAATCAATGGACACCACAGAAAGAGTAAAATTGTTAAGATATGCACCTGAGAACAGATCTAGTCCAAGGGTGGTAACAGGAAAATGGCTGTTGAAAAACTGAAAATTTACAAGACTCAACTGTAAACCCTGGACCCATCCACAAATTAAAAACCATAAAAACAACCATAAATTCCGTCTGATCAGACCACAGACACAGCATAAAAATTCAGAAAACATGTACTTTAAATTCTTAACACCACCAAAACCATCTGTGGAGAAAACTGTGAATCTTCTTCCTGGGTTCATGTAAGTTTATAAACCAGGAAAGATAAATGTATTATTTAGTCAGTGTGCATCGTAACAGCATGACAGCACATCTCACCAGAAGTGACAGTGAAGGGCTTTGTGCTGTACATCCAAAGCAATGGATGAGAACGATATGTTGTGCAATGGCAGTGAAGAGGATCAGGATGTTAGGAGTGAGTGTGAGGAAGATAAAGGCACTGACTGTGAAGATGAAGACAGTTGCACTGGTTAGTAAAGGCAGAATCTAAAATGCTTCATATATTAAGTGTCTGAAATTAATAGTAAAATATTTTGCTTAGCAGGCATCCTAACCAAAAAATATTTTGCTTAGCAGGCATCCTAACCAAAAAATATTTTGCTTAGCAGGCATCCTAGCCAAAAAACATTTTGCTTAGCAGGCATCCTAACCAAAAAATATTTTGCTTAGCAGGCATCCTAACCAAAAAATATTTTGCTCAGCAGGCATCCTAGCCAAAAAATAGTTTGCTTAGCAGGCATCCTAACCAAAAAAAGCTAAAACTTTCCCTTGGCAGATGTGTTTTATCTGCAAAGTCACCCTTGATAAGAGTCGTCTTGCATTTGGTTAAATAGAGTAGTTACCAGCTGACCAGGTGCCAAGGATTTGTGCACACCTGGTCTAAAACACATTACCTCATATTACGGTCACAGTCTATTACACACACAAGTATTTGTACCTACCATCCATGTTCATGAATCTGCTGTTTGCATCATGGTGTCCATCAAAATGTACATCATTTCTTCCATGTCAAGATGTTCTAAAATCTGAGGGAATTAATCTGGATGTCAGCTTTCATCATAGTGACTAAATATATATGTGTGATTCATTCAATAGGGAATGGGACACAATGATTATAAACAGTGAGCACTGATATAACCTTTACAGCAAAGACACAGCTGATGCAACATACCTTCCTCTCTAAACCACACCTCACATGCAGAGATGATATGACCCATGGTTGCTACCAACTGCAGCAACACTGGATGGTTTTCACGTGTCACTGGATCAGACAGGAAGCTCTGCATTTGCATGTATGTTTTATCTTGGATCTTGAACAGAAAAAGAGAGTATGAATATGTACAGATTTACTTAGCACATAAATGAGCTAACCACATGGGGCAATATCTTTTGAGAGCAGATGATAGTAATTCAGATGCTGGAGGAATTTCCTGCCTTTATAAAATCTGAAGTATGATTATCACATCCTTAAGACCAGTGGACACTATCTTGAACCACTTTAAATTAGCCCACACCTTCATACTCCGTTTCTTTGAGATCCATTTTTATTCTTTCATCTACATTTATGTCTCCCATGCATTCCTCCCTCTAAGTATTCCAACCAAAATTCTGTATACACTTCTCACTTCTACCATATGTGCCATGTGGTCTGCCCAACTCAGCCTTCCAGAATTAATTATCCTATACATTACATGAAGATTACAAAGTAAGAAGTTCCCCAGTGTGTAACTTTCTCCAATATCCCACTATTTCCTCTGTATTATTTCTATATATTCTCCTCAGTACCTGTTCTCATACACAATTTACATAGTAGTCTGAAGAATAAGAACCAACTAGATGCTACTTATTGTTTTATTATACTTATGATAGGCTCAACATGTTTCGGACACTATTATGCCCATCATCAGGAGCTCACAACTATAGTGCTGATTACCACATGGGCCATCCCATTCTTGGGTAGCTGTTGGTTGGAAGTTAGGTGCAGGCAGGCTGGATATAAGTGTCCAGGCTGCAGCCCAGACATTTATATCCAGCCTTGGTTGAAAAAGATACAATCTACTCACTTCTTTCATTGTGGTGTTGGTGATCAAAGTTCCAAATACTGGAATTGTTGCAGTTCTCACAGATCTGCAAAACAAAACATTTTTAAGTTAAATATGAATATAAATAAACAAAAACTGTGATAAAGATTAAATAGCCCCAATGCTTAGTTGGATCAAGACAGCTTACTAAAGTGACTGGTTGCAGGATACACTACCAGGCTTATTTGACAGTGAGGGCACAGGCTTTTTTCTGCACCACTACAGGCACTTTTCCCGCTGGTTAAATGGACAACCATTAACCACCAAGGCACGTCAAGTTTAGAAGTATGAGGACTTTAGATGACCTCTCAAAGAGATTTCTTTAGAAGCAAGAGCAACTTTAAATTGACCCCAAAACCAAGCTGTCAACCAGCCCAACTTCCAGTACAATTTTAATTCATCTCAACACAATATGTAGTTCCTCACAAGTCTGGGTCACTGGACAGGGTAACAAGTGCAGGTACAACACGGGTTGCCACTACATCTTCTGACGAACTGCCCACCGTCGCCACAAACAGAGATGCTGCTGCACTGCGTACAACAGGCCGCGGATGTACCACGCCGTCCCATAGCGCAGTCAACACAGCATCTTGGTGGGCGGGCTCCTTGCACAGACTACGTATACTCATGTCCAGGCTGTCCAATGGAGTGCCACAGACAGGCAATGCACAGAGGAATCGCTTCAACTGTGCATGTATCTCTTCATTTGCCTCAGCATCCTGAAACACAGAGTTGTATGTTTGAATGAAAATATGAGTAAGGCCTCATTAAGGTATCAGCTGGCCCCTCATGGCAGTGCACAGTACAATGCATACTCTTCAGAGTAATGTTAACCGGCAGGTTCCCTAGGAGATTTGGTTCAAATATCAGCACTTATCTGTAAGATGTCCAGTGTTTCTAAGAGTGGTTAAGTCTGATTCACTTTCTTTTGCTCTCCAGTCACAGTACCTTTCTTTTGCTCTCCAGTCACAGTACACAGGAAGGTGAAGTACCTTCTTCTGTCTTAATATTTCTATTTCCTCTTCATTTGTCACTTAACTTATCAATATAATTTTTAGTGTATCACATTGCCTGACATGTCAGCTTTAAATACAGCCATCAGCTACAACATCTGCTCTATTTTGCTCATGGTGTGTATGCAGCACATGAAAACACTAAGAATGCACTTTAGTGTTGCAAGTGAAAAACTGAAGGTAATGCTGCTGGTACCAGTCTACCAACTACTTTATACAGTTTATCTCATAGCTGCCACCAGAACATAAATGAATTCCATCACCAATGCAAAATGTAGAAAGTCGCCAGAAAGGTCACTAATACCATCAGTGGAGGCAAAACAACAAGTATACAAATCATACAGAAACGTAGTACCATACCTGCACTGATGCCACAACTCCTATGAGATACACAGGCAATATAGATAAAGGTGGCCATGCTGCTCCCTGGCCAACATCCATCAAACATTGTTCGAGACTCAGAAGCCTTTCAGCAAATAGTGGTAGTACCTGCAAAATATTTGATAAGCTGCAGATTTCACTTGGTATAGTTCCACACATCAGGAAATAGACCATGACCTACACAAGATTTTGTTTATATTGGTAGGTAATGAATCTGTGGTGAAGTGGATTACATTTCAGTGTTTTTGGGGAAATGGACTGTCTCCATGCCTAAAATGAAGTGACAGAACGGCAATCCTCTTCCAGGTCATGAAGTGATGGAAAATTTCACACTCTTGACTCATGGATGTATGGATAACAGGGAAACTCAATGGAACTTTTCAGGACCATGTTTCTGTGTTTTATTTTATGTTTTTCAGCATTTACCACCACAAGAACTCAGAACTCCCCACTGCCATGTAGCCTGGAACTACAAACATCAGTGCCAGGCAACTGCCCCCGTTACTTCACCCAGCAGACTGGAACACCCACATTATTCATAACTACAGCAAACTGGCCCACTTCAAAAGTGTCATCACCACCTTACTACCAGCTCTACTGCTACAGGCTACACAAGAACTACTAGGTTATTCTGTAAAAATTCAGTAAATGGGAACACTATCCATCCATAACATAAAAAGCAAGAAGTTCTGAAAAGCAGATATTTTATAAAGTAGCATTATTGCATAACATGCATGAATTACATGAAACAGGAAACAGCTACACTTTATCACGGCAAGTCTCAGCAGCTTAGTTAATGTCATGGAAGAGGCAGTGATAATACAGTAGTTAATTACAATAGAGTACCTTCCGTCTTGTGAAAGATTTTCCAAATCCACAGCAAAAACTTCTGAATAATTTAATGAATGATGACACTATGAGTTCCTGAGAAAGTTCAACTCCTTTAATAATACTGAGTAACTCAGGTAACCTGAAAAGCAACGTCCAACATACAAATTAAACAAAACAACAGTCCATAGTATATCCACACAACACACTTCCTCAGTGATGAAATGTGATGTAACTATTAGTGACAAATCATTTGAAAATTTTTAAAATTTTAAGTATCTAGGAACAACAATGAACAGAAATGAAGTTCATAAATAAATTACAGAAATAATTCTAGCAGAACTTCTTATTATTCAGTTCAAAAAGATGTCATCATACATGTTACCCAGAACACACACACAAAATATTTTTATAAGTAATTCTGCAGGAATTTGAAACAGGTCTTTTATCAAGAAGGCGGTGAAACACAAAACCATGTTGGATATGGTGGTAAAGAAAAATCCCTCACAACCCCACAAGAAAATGAACCCCAGCCATCCAATCCATATCTGACAAAACTACGGTACAACATACTTTATGAAATGAAGACATTATAAAGGACATTAAAGACACTTGATCACAGAAATGCTGACTGTGTGTCATCATTCCATTATGCTAACAATGCACAATGTTTGGCTAGTCAAAGTGAGAAGCTTACAATGGGATGGACATAAGGAACAAAAAATGAATGAATACTGCTCTTGACAAGAAGAAGGAACTTTCATATGTAGATTTATATCACTTAAGTAAGTGAGACATGATATTTTAATGGCAGTAGCAGCAAAGACTACTGGCTTCCACAATGAGACATCATGTAATTTGGTAGAAAGATACCAGTTGTTCAGAAAGAATACAGCCTCCATCTTCACTGCAAAAGACTTACATTAAACTACATGACACACATCCATGAAGACTAACTTCGTTTGGTAAGTAGTTTGACAGGATGTAAATTGTGCTGAACCAAAATGTGACCAATGGCAGGTTTTGATATTAGAAGCTTTACGGTCTGTTAATAGTCCTGTTAACAGTTAGCAAATCAGAAAGCTGATCAGCCACTCAACCAGACTGTTGGTTACTTCTTACTTACAACGTGTTGCAAGTCCACTCCAGCTCAGTCCACTGTTCAAACCATTCTTGACTGACAAGAGATTCAAAAGAACCCATGATTAGAGCAACATCATATTTGTCTTCATAGAAGACAGAAGGATCAGTCAGTCCATGGCCTAGTATTGAAAATTCTTGTCCTGAAAAATGTTAATACTGTTGCTACAATCCAGCACATAAATGCCACAAAAGTACAGTATACACAATGTACATGTATATATTGCAATGAAAAAACAGACTAGTGTCAAGAGATGCTAGAAGACTGGTCGGCTTAATTCCTACAGCTCCCCTTTATATTCTGCATTGCTATACATGTTTCCTGTTCCTATTTGTTTAACACACACCATACAAAAAAGATTCAAATGTACACAACTTAACAAAATCTAAATTCTTATTCAATGCAGTCAGTTCTTGAAAAATGCCACAAAATTTCATTTTGAGGTTCACTATAATGCGTGGGTCATAGCAGAACATGGAACAAAATTAAATTTGCTGGACCATATTCTGTATAGACTCCAATGTGACATTTCATCAACATTACACAAAACATGCAAACAGACAGTATGTAATGTTTATGAACTGAGTGCAAAGTGGTATGTGTGTTGATGTGTGGCTACTTACTCTGCATGATGGGAGTGCTATTAGTGATTCTGCTGATGACAATGTCCACTGCTGCTACACACATCACAATGTAAGGCACCAGTGTTTGCAGTACTGTCACAGTCCACGCAGGTCTCTGGGCACTGATTGAGCATTGCTTATGGGATGATGATCCTGATGACTCTGTTGCACAACTCTACAGTAGAAGTAATCACCATAATATAGACATATGTTTGTGTACATGAACAGCAGTCGAATGTAGAAAAGACATGGAAATGTGACTGACACATTCAGTTAATAACAACATTTCCAAATTCCAAAAATATCCTGTGGCAATCAACCAAAAGGACAGACTATGGACAACCACAGTTCCATTTTGTACATTTCAAACTTTAACCTTAAGAACCGCACCTTGAAAGAAAGCAGAATGAAGAACATCATCAACAAGGAAGGAAATGAGACAACAAACAGGATACCCTGATAGGCAGAAATGTTGCATTAATACAATGCAAAAGACCCATTATCTAGCAAACTCACGACTTGATTAACCCTTTTGTGCCAGAATTAAGTGATTGGTGTACTCTGCAAAAGATAAGCAATTTAAACAGCCACCACTGCTTTGCATGTTCTTTGCAATGATGTTAGTCAACATCTGGTTTTCTCAGCATCACGGAGCATGTTAAATATAACCGACTATTGGCACCAAAGGGTTCATTATTACATATGTATAGCGCACTCTGCTAACCTGTCTAACTTTATGGGAGAGTAACAAACATGGAATATTAGTTAATTTCAAACTATCACCTTTATTTGAGACTTAAGTTTCTGCAACAGACGAGTCAGCAGATGGCTCTGAAGTCGACCCAAATCAAATGCCCACTGTGCAAGAACAGGGATGAGAATTTGCGTCGCAGACACCACCACATTAACAGACATGTCTTCCAAAGTAGCCACTGCCAACTCCTCGCACTAAAATACATAAAGAACACAGTCTGGACATAATGACATTACTTTGGCAGATCTGTTTGTACACAAACAGTTCCCTAAATGAAGCAGCAAACATTTCACTGCACCAGTTTAACGCCTGTCTGCATACCAAAGAAGAAGAGTGCTGTTGAAATACAAGCACTCAAAAACTGAGCAAAACATTAAGAAACTGAAGTGGCACAGCCAGTAAAATACGCAAGATTCCAAGTGGGTACCCTCCAAATAGAAGCATTAACACTATACCTACTTGCTCAGTCAGAACTTAAAAGTCAATGAAAATACAGCAATATAAATAACAAAGTGCTACAGCACAATGAAAATGTAAAACATGAAGCACTTAACTTTCATCAAAATTCTAATGATTATACTTGATATCAGAATATGTAATCAGACAGGCTGAGGACCACGACAGTCAAATGACAGCTGCACAATGCATACTGGCTGAACTTACTTGAAAATATTTATCTCTGTCATCCATGAAAGCAACAATCAGTGCCAGACTGCGGACAGCAGTTTCCTTTACTGTGTCATCTTTGTCTTCTAGAAGCATCTGCTGCAGCATGGACACCATTAAGGAGTTTCGGATTGGACTCTGAAACAAATGATCATTACAACAGTGCAACTTCTACCCTAGAAACGGTGGTATAAAGCCCTGCGATGTCAGATCGGAACTACTTGTGCCTTAGAATGTACAAGTCAAAATACTTACCCACTGAAAAATGGACATATACATCAGCAGAATAGTATTAGCTGTGGCAAAATATCAGCCCCTTGTCCGATGACCTGTTCAATGTTAAGAATAAACTACTGATCCTCTGCATCAACACTACAACATGCAGGAGGATAATGCAGACTGTCCTGGTACACTGTGTCAAAATGTAAGGTCAGTGCACAGCCAGTGTGTGACCACTACTTGAAATGGTCCTCTACTTTCAGCATTAACCTCAGATTAGATGGCTCTTACATGTGGTAATGGAACTACACAACAATACAATACAATTATCTGTTTCTTTGCTCAGTTTTCTCTACATAAATCCTCAGTGCCTAACAGATGTCAGACAAGCCATCAGAGCCTTGTCATTGACGACGGACTTCCAGGTGGACAACAGGTGCAATTCTAGACAGAGACAGAATTTTTTTCTTCGTTTGCTTGTCCAAACCAATCTTGTGGTGCACCCCACCTCATGCAGAAGGGCACTAGAGAGTTCAGCAGACACTCACTGCCACGAATTGCCAGTGCAACTTAACCTCCAGTCCCCCTGTGCACCACTCACCTCCATGAAGTGTGAAGTATAAGAATACATGCAAGCTTATCTACACTCAACCCATACACCACCCCTGCATGGTGCTTAGGTTTAATATCAACCAGAAAAAATTTAAAACCTTTGCATTACCACCATGTTCATAACTTCTGACACACACAGATATTCTTTATGCTGTGATCTATAAACTTAATTTCACATGCTTATGTCACATGACATTGTGAATAAGAAAAGTACTCTGCTGCGGACTTGTATAAAACAGCCTAGGTTTCGTCATGCCTTTACTTACCGAGACATAAGGAGCAAGGGCAATGCACGATTCAGCCACCAGCAGTCTCCGCTCAACATGTTTGTGACTGATTTGTTCCCAGCACTGGGGTAAGATCTCATTTTCCACAATGCTGAGCCCTGAACACCGAGCAATGCCCACAATCCCTGCGGCATAAAATTAAGCACACATTGACTAACGATTCTCCTTGCCACCTGTCCGAACCTCTGAGTGACATTTACTTCTCACACTTTTAAACCTTTCAAGAACATAATCCAATCAGATCATATTATCAAAAAAATTCATAGTGATCAACTTAAAATTATTCATGATACATTTTCTACCATGTTCCCAACCTGTAAAACGACTGCATTGCTTCTTTAATGTCACCAAGGCTATTTGATTTTCATGTCTATCAAAACAAAGTTTATACACCCCCAAAAAATTATGAATCATCATATAATACTTCCATGGCAATGTACAATGATGAACAGTCTTACTAAAACTTACTACTAGTCTTAACTATATCACCTGCAAGAATCATCCTCCTCTCATCGTCTTGTGGCCTCTTTTTCAGATTAAACAGTAAGTGCAGCAGGACATCTCGCTCAGAAGCTTCTGGATGCAAGTGGATAGTGCAGATTATCAATGGAAGCAGTTCCTACAGTAAGGAATTAAATTACAATACATAAAATAAACACAATTAATTCCATAGGACAGCATGATCTGTGAGAAAGTATAATGGTACACAATTAATCAAAAAATTTCCCATTTTATGGAACCTATGTATTCGTCTCTATCTTCACAAGGTCCCATCCTGAACCAAACGAGCTCATTTTGTAGCCTCACAGTACAATCTTTAACAACTATTTAATATCATTCTAATAACGTGCACAGTCCCTTCCCATTAGACTGCCCAGCTAAACATCACAGTCCCTTCCCATTAGACTGCCCAGCTAAACATCACAGTCCCTCCCCATTAGACTGCCCAGCTAAACATCACAGTCCCTTCCCATTAGACTGCCCAGCTAAACATCACAGTCCCTTCTCATTAGACTGCCCAGCTAAACATCACATACCTCTGTTGTTTACCTCATCCTGCCAATTTTAGTCTCCTTCATGTATGTATCAAAACAATTTGCATGATAAGAGGTCTCTTAGTTGGACGGAAGACCATTAACTACAAATATATAAAAGCAACATGCACATAAAAATACAGTATTTGATCCTAAACATGAAGTAAACAATTGACAGTCTTACTTATAGGAGAACCCTGTAATTGACAAAGGTCACCTAATGTTGCCATGGTAGTGAAACAAATTGTCTGGACATTTGGTTAGGATGGGGCAGACGAATGCGTACAGAACTGTGGTGTGGGAACCTCTTGACAAATGTTCACTTGGGATATTAACACAATGATGGGAGGATAACATTCATGTGGATATGAAGAAGTGATATTGTGAGAAACGGACGCAGGAACATGGAAGTGGCTCAGGACACAATTGTGTATCTGTGCTAATGAATCCTTGGGTACTGTTGCCACACTGTCTGGAAGTCATGTCATGATACTCATATTGTTGGCAAGCAAAAATTATGACAACTTTCTGAACCGAATACAAAGACAAATTCAAAAAAATATAGAAAAATATTGGAGCAGTAATAACTTAACAAAGAAACAGCCAAGAATATGACAGGGCAAGGATGAAAATTATGACACCTTCTTCTATTTTATTTTCCCTAGTATTCTGCTTTCCAGTGCTTTCAATATATGTTCATGCCTTAAAACAAGGAGCCACATTTCACAACAACACGCAGCAACTGGCATAACTGTTTTGCATCAGGCTTCTTCTAGCACTGGTAACAGACAGTTACACTTTCACAAAGGAAATCAAATTCTACAAACTACTGTTTGCTGCCTACACACCTCCCTCTTGTTGAGTATAACATTAGGAATAATTCTAGGTAAGCTTTGGCCCAATATGTGCACTAAACGTTCTTCAGAGATTCCATCAGTCAGCATCTTCTCCAAAAGGTGGCAATCCTGTTGTCCAGATGTATTCACAAAGCAACGAGTCAAAACTTCATGCTGGAAAGCAGCTGGCAGTGGTCTGAAATGAAACAGTTATGAAACTTAGACTGCTACATTATTTAACACCGCTACGCTAATTGTTAATGTCATTTATCATTAACAACTGACAATTACAACACAGGTCGATGCTCTTGGTATGCCTCAAATCAAGCATGCAGCCTCCCAAATATGATTCAGGTGTACTCACCACACAACACTGAATCTGATGTTTTGTTTCTAACTTGTACAAAATTTAAAGATGTGCCTCAAATTACACGAACTGGAAAATTAAACAGAATGTCTCCTGATGGTTCACTTAACAACACTATACAGTTACACAGCCTTGACTGTGAATGATAAAGCACAAGTAAATCCTTGTGGCCTGCTTTAAAGTACTATCCCAGCGCATACTTGGACCACCTGCTTAAATCCATTAAAAAAATCTATCCCGGTGCCAAGTTTCTGGGTCAAGAATCGTGTGCCTGACCACCGAAATACAAAGCAGAAGTGCCAATCACTACACCATAACATTTACTCAGATCACATCTCACAGAATCTTCAATTAATTATTTATCAGACATATCTACATTTGCAATGGCAAACTACCCCCAAGAACTTGCCCAGGATGCAGTGTGCCAGAGCCATACCGGTCACATGACTGGGCTCTGGTTCCTGCCAAGCCCGGCCTTCAAGGCTGAATACTAATGAATGAAT
>Ga0123355_10012734_pt1 | contig 13042 bp, 6 predicted proteins | sample TergutEmb28metaG_3_FD_89872 | JGI IMG/M metagenome (GOLD analysis project Ga0123355, IMG submission 89872) | Embiratermes neotenicus P1 segment gut microbial communities from Petit-Saut dam, French Guiana - Emb289 P1 | ecosystem: Host-associated > Arthropoda: Insects > Digestive system > Gut ... | reverse complement strand
TATTTATCTGAGAACAAACAGCGACTTGTGCCACTTACAGCATAAACTGATTGGTTTTTATAGCCGAGATGAAAAGTGTTTACAGCGTGGTACGGACTGGGTCTTTAAATAAAGCGGTCTGCGCTTCGTCTTTAAAGAGTTAATATGTTCTTCAAACTTCAGCTGTTTAAAATACAATTTATAAAATTAAGATTTTTCGTCTCAAGCTTTATATAAGTTCTCAGATTGTAGTTGTTGAAATCACAATTTTATAAAATTATTCAAAAGTTAAAATATTGCTGTTTTTAAAATAAAATAGAATTAAATCTTTTCTGTGTTACAATCTCTCGTGCAATCAGCATGTGTTTGTGGCTGCATATAAAGTCATTTTATTTTGGTGTTTCTGTTGTGTTGGTCTGGCGTTTACAGGTGTGATATGTACTTTTATGATATAATTGTGCATTTGTCGGTTATAATAAAAAATAATAAAGGATGCACGTTACATGTATTAAAGTAAAAATTTAAAAAAAAACGGTTCCTTGAAGCGCAAGAATTTTATATGTTCCATTAGTTTCAACAACAGGAAACAATTCTATATTCTGACGTACAATGCATTTTAGCGTTTTTATGGACATCAGCACAGACAGCGTTTGATATCCTGATTGCTTTTTATAACCGAGCCTGAGTGTGTTTCCTGCGCGGTATGGACTGGGTCTTTAAATAAAATTACGACCATTTTTTATTTTAAGTTTCAACGTGGATTTTTGCTTTGGGTGAGGTGTAGCTAATAGATTGAAGGCTAAAACACAACGTGACATGATCATGAATTGCAGGGAAGTTTGTCAACGTTCAGATCGATCCAGTCGCATGTTGTTCTGAACTGCTGATTAAATGAGGAGCAAGGTCACAAGTTGATAGTGGTGTCAGGGGGATACAGGGTCCCTGAAAGATGACCAACTTCGCTAAACAAAAAAACTGTCAGTGTTTTACAAATTGTTGTGTTACGGCACTATAAAAAATTATTCGATAACTGAGACATCTATCATCTTTTGGGCAGTGACGACGTTTACTGAGTAGAAGTTTACTTACAGTGGGGAGAATATTTGGACTCCAAATTAAAGCCGCTGAGTGTTAAGTTTCAGGTGGTTATACTGAAATATTATATTTATGGACCTCAACCAACCAGGTTAGCTTTATAATCACTGCTATGAAATATTACAAACTCGTATTTCTGCGTGTAATGGCTGCCTTGTTCAATATTCTTTAATCGACATGGTGAGATGAATCAGGTCAGCCCATAAATAAGAGACCCAGTTATGTAATCTGGGCAGGATTACCGCTGGTAAAGGTTTAGATTTTGTTGACTCGTTAAGACCGAAATATTATAAACGAATAATAAATTCTTACCGCACAAAGAACAGCTTTTTCTTTCGTGAAAAGACTAATCGACCAATACTGTGTAAAGATAATATAGCGTATTATTTATGAGAAACATAAGGAACTCATAATAAGAGTGCGGGGGAAATCCAGAGAATTTGGCTTTTGAAAAGTAAGTTAATTTTCACTTCAGAAAACATGTGCATTTGTTAGAAATAAACTGAAAATATAAATGTTAATCGTTCTGGATGTCATTCAAGCCGTCGTTCCGCCAAGCATAGAACATAAAAATGATTACAGGTAAAGATAAAGTTAAATTACAGCAGTGATTTATGATTGCGTGTATAATTCTTTTATTATATACTTGTCCTGATGTTGGCTTTAACACACCGAAACAAATGGCTTCTACGCTTTCATCGTGTTTTAATAAAATTGTCGTAGAATTTGTAAAAAAGAAATTTACATGTTCAAAAGAATAAGGAATATACACGCTAATTCTTCGGTAAAAGTCACACACAGCGCTCAATAGACTGTCGAGGTTTTTGTTTCAAATGACAGGGGTGCTGTCGCCGCCAGATGTCATTATTTTCCAAAATTAGATACCCTACAAAAATTCGGGATGTTCTGCAGTTGGGGGGGAAGGATTCGGCAAAACAATGCAACATGAACTGCGAACACAGTTTCACAAGAAACCACAGGCCCAACGGTCAATTTACACCACTTACAAGACAACCGACAAAAAAGGCCGAATTTGAAAAGGAGGAAAGTGTCTTGGACGGCCTTCTGGGTCTAAAGCGCCTGTGGGAATTGTTCAAGCTTGCTTCCAAAGCAGGATATATATATATATATGTTGAGAGTGAGTCGTGAGTTCCAGCTACCAAAAACGGCTTTCTCGAGATTACTGCGTATAAAATTTCTAGCTGGTCCGAGCTCTGAAACTGGGAGATTTGCCCTTAACATGTAAAAAATTCAGTGATATCAAAGCCAGGATTGGAAACGAAGACTTGCACACAAGATCTAATTTAGCATTGAGGTCAGCTTCTACACGAAGTTTAAAGTGAATTATGAAAGTGTTGTGTTAACAGCTGGGACCAAATCCCCTATAGTATACATAACTCCATTAACCGGGAAGAGAAAGTACAGACTCCTAGAAAACAAAATTGCCCGACTAACAAGTTTACGTACTCAATCCTATAGTCGCACTTCACACCCTTTTAGAAAAACATTTTAACTAGATGTATTCCACGAATGTAAACACGACAGGATCCCAAAGTTTGCACAGTATCTGGTAACACAATTATTAATATAGGCCTGAGGATGACTAAGTTTTAGTAGAAACATTTAGCCTGGTATCACCTAAAATAATAAAGTGATTATGCTGACGTTCATTATATAACATTATATTAAGATGTTTATCGGTTAATACAACACTTTAATGATAAGAAATACACAAGGCGACAATGTAACTTAAGATGGTAAAGTGAAAAGTGAAATGCCGCGATTGGCAACAGAAAACATTTATGCACATCTCGAACACGAGAGAGAGAGAGAGAGAGAGAGAGAGAGAGAGAGAGAGAGAGAGAGTCGCCGAAAGCTTAAAAGCTCGCTTTGACGGAGAAGGCTTATGGTCCCTTCTCTCTGTGATGGAGAACACTGACATGTTAACTCTTAGGTAGGCATGCAAATCTTATTGCTTCTGCCACCGACTGCAAGACTTCCAACAAGAGGTTAGCCACGTGCCATCTGTGTGGCTGTCCTGAGTAACCTGAGGGCGCATCTTCCCCGGAGACGTCGATCGTGCAGGAGCGCGCTGACTTGGCCACCGAGATTGCCGGACTAAACACACTGCGGCTGTATAAGAGACAAAGTGTTCGTCCCTCCGTATCCATGATCTCAGCCTTTAACCTTTAAAACTCCAGCGGTTTCTTTACGTACTACCAGGTTTAAAGTTCAAAAATTCTACATGGTGCTCGCTTTGCGTTGGTTGTTTTGTACGGATCTCAAAACAGACAGCGACCTTTGCTGTATACATCATTAACTGACTGGTTTTTATAGCCATGGTAGAAAGTGTTTACAGCGCGGTACGGACTGATTCCTTATATAACGTAGATTACGTATCGCTTTTAAAAGGTTAATTCCACTCTGCACACAATTCGGGGCGACGATGATGACAGTCTGTACATTTGCTGTGTGATTTGAGTAGCGCTTATGGTGTCTCAGTGAGATGTGTGCCAAACTTCGAGGGTTTCTTGACCGAGTGACGTAGGTACGAATCTCTTATGAAGCTGATTTTATTTTCTGTATTATTTTAAAAGTGTTAATTTTGATTTTTCTCACTCCGTATCCCACACGATGGGACAGGCTCCAGCAGAGTTTCTTTTTGTTAAACCTGGCAGTAAGGACATTAACTACACGGCTTGAAAGGGCGAAAGCAGATTATAACAAGCCATGTGGTTTTTTGCTTGTAAGTAATGGTTTCTTTTTCTCTGGCGCAGCAGCTCAAATCCTACATAGGCTAGCTCACTTTTGAGGTTTTTAGAGCACACACAACCAAGCGCGCGCGCACACACACACACACACACACAAACACACACACACATGGAAGGACTTCTCTGGACGAGTGATCAGCTCGTCGCAGAGGCCGCTACCTACACAACACAAACAATCAAAACAGATTAGCACCCATACCTTCAGCGGGATTTGAATCCGCGACCCCAGAAAACAAACGGCCGCAGACCTACGCTTTACACCACACGGTAACCGGGATCAGTGGGGTAGGGACGCAGACACGTGATAAATATTACGATGAATATAAGCAGGTCTTGTAAGCAACGGTCCGTAATTCTCACTTCAATTTCATTCGTCACATCGTGGTAAAATTTGTGCTGACAGCCAGATGACCGGCACAGCATCCTTGGCAACCGTCCTTACAAATCGTCACGTACATTCTCACGATGATGACACTCAAATGAATTGTGTGATACAAAACACACATACATCGAATGATTCATGTGATACTCAAGTCGGTAATTCAGGGTACAGTGTGTGCGAATGAACTGTAGGATGATCTGGGACAGAGAATTGTAATAAACTGCTTGTGGTCTATCTGAGCTGCGGTCTGGGCATTTGTCCGAAGGAATTCTGGGAAAACGCGAAATATTCAGACAGGTTAGTCGGCGTGCTTGTCGACGGTACACCCCTGTTTTATTTAAAGAAACATCGGGCCATCCTTATTGTTTGTTCTTGTGCTATGGGCCTGTGAGATTTGGGGTGACCACAGGGCTCACACCAAGATCATTGTTTCAATGACAACTGTGAAAAGTGTTAGTATTGTTGGTGTGCCTTGGGATACTGGGTGTTCAAACATGTGGGTTGTGTTTTTAATTCAAACATATAAAATTATATGTAATAAGAACCAACTTGATACTCAAACATATCCAGCCATCGACGAGACTGTTTATATGGATGCATGAAAGAAATACCATAAAACAGCAAATACAGGTCTTCCTGAGAATAAACACTTGAATGTTCGAAATATGTCGAACGCAAATAGAACTTTAATGTAGAGTGCATTTTGTTGGTTCTTATCACATATGTATATCACAATACACGGCTCTTATCACATATGTATATCACAATACACAGTTCAAAAAACGTAAAGTTCAAATAAAATAAATCTTCTTCATAATGTTAGTGCTAGAGTTAGTGTAAGTGGTAATGTCTTGTTCTGGTGAAGATGTGTGGGTATATTCCTAGGAAGTAGTTCATTAGGGCTGTGAGGTAGAGATGAAAGGGTTCCCTTCCTTTTCCTATCCTTTTCTCAGGATTTTTTTTATTTCTTTGTGTACTTTGTTCATTAATAACTTTATTATTACGCGATTTCATAATGTGACGCCGTGTGCACTGATAAATACCAAAGTTTCAAAGGAAACTTCTCTTTCCAGCTACTGTACCTTGCAGACGGAGCTTCATGTTCCTCCTAAACGTTTGACCTTATACACCAGTCCACAGGTCGTGCAAAACCTGCGCTGGATATGTCTCGTGAATGTGGTAATGAAATTTCGGGGCCCATAAAAAGCCCGGAATTTCTTCCCTAACGGAATGACAGTTTATTTCTCAACAAGGAGCCTGATTCATGAAGTTAGTTCCAGTCTTTGAAGAAACTATTACCGTATTAAACTTAACGTTTCGTTAAAATCTGCCTTTCTTTGTTCTTCATTTCTTGTCTTTTTCTCTATATTAAATTATTTATACTTTTTGAGGATATGAAGAGTATAAATACAAAAAACTACAATTCTGTATGCTGTTATGTATGGGTGTGAAACTTGGTCTTCCACATTTAAGTAACATCGCAGGCTGAGGAGTTTAGAAAACACGACAATGAGGAAAATAGCTGCAAATATTCGAGAGAAAGTAACAAGAAGCGGAAAATGAATAGTTATACCGAAGATATTCATGGTTTGTGCTCCAGAACAAATGCTGTTAGCGTGACCGCATCAGGGTAGATGAAATTGGGGGGGGGGGAAGGTTGTGGTTCGTATGAGTGAGAACAGAAATATTTACAGTTTTATGGTCGCGAAACCTGACGGAAAGAGATCTATTGGAAAACATAGACAAAGATAGCAAACGATAAAAAAGTTGATCTGAAATAGAGTGGCTGGATTAATCTGGTTTAGGATAAGGAATAGTGGCAGAACTTAGACAAACACGCTACAAGTTTTCTGGTTTCATAAAACGCAGGGAATTTCTTGAGCATCTGAAGAAATGGTAATTCCTAGGACAGAATTTGTTCCATAAAGTTAGCTATATTATTTAATGTTTTCCACTTAGAACACTTATATTGTTTTATACTAGTTAGTTACATTGTACTTGACGACACTGTATCAACTACTGTCTTTACATATATACGAATATTACAGGATCATCATGAAATAAAGATGCTGCAGCATTCATGCGAAATACTTTAAATTTAAACACATTACTTCGTAAGGGTGGAAGCCAGCCGATATCAGTCCGTATTCGAAGCAGCTACCAGCGGAATACTGACCGGACTGCCACCCACTTCTCCGTCATAACCCTCTAGGATAGGACTGGCGAACATTTTTACGGGTGCGTGACCTAATTTTCTAGAAACTTCGAAGAAATTCTTACTCGTGCCCATGGAAATTTTGAAACCTTTCTATAAGTACTATTAATTGTTTGTTATTATTAATGTATATTATATTTATAATAATAGGTAAAGGTAAAGAGCAGCCCCTTAAGAGGCCTGGAGTGTCCCAGAGGATTCCAGGAAGTTAAGGTTCCCAGATTTCATGACAACAGCTCAAGAGAGTGGTAAGTTTGGCAGCCTTAAGCACCGACCGCCTTTACCCCCAGGAAATGCTCCTGGTACTCATTTCTGTTAGAGGCTGAGTCGACCCCAAGGCCATAGTGCAATCGGAAGGATTTTATGTCAATGGAAAATTCCAATGACACCAGCTGGGATCGAAACAACGACCTTCCGATTTGTAGCACAGCACCTTAACCACTGTGCTACCGCAGCCATATATTTATAATTAATGCATACTATAATTATTATATACTCACCCCCTTCTAGTTCCGCGGTCATGGAAAATTAGAGCTACACCTCTACCCACCGTCTGGGCCATACCGGCCTGTAACGGCATCACTTTACCTTTATCTTTTATAGTTGTTATATTTGTAATAAAGACCGCCACGAGGAAAGCGGTAAGGCAGAAAATGTGGCAGTATCTGGGGCTGCTGCTGCTGCTTCCTGTTTGAAAAGAAGAATCCAGGAAATAAATAAAACGACACTGAATATTTTGTAATTGTAAAAATTATTGCATAATGACAGAGAACTAAGTAATGGAAATAATTCTTGGGAAGTCTGTTAAGGTAATCAGTGATACTCCTGAATGATTAAGGTAATCAATGATGCTCCTGAATGATTATAAATAAGCCACTTTTACAAACCACAGGCTATTCATAACCACAGCAGTAGGCCTGCTTAACAAGAGACAACTTAAGCAACAGCACGACAGTGATTACGGAACAAGAGCAATAATGTGCGAAATTTAAAGACTTATTCATTTTTGTCATATTTGTTTTATTTTATAGTTTAAATTTATCTGTATTCGTTCTGTTTTCCTATTCAAGAATACAAGTTGGAGGGATTGAAAACAATGAAAATGTTGCAGGAAGCCTGTTTGAAAGACAGACAATACATCTGTATTGATTTAAAATAGACAGTTTAAAAATAACACTATTTATTAATAATAATTTACAAAACAAAAATAGAAATGTCACTGTGTTAGTTATGATTATAACAGGCTACGTTAAAAATGGAGACGGCGGTGGTACAGTGGTTAAGGTGCTGTTCTACAAGTCGGAAGGTGGCTGGTTCGATTCCAGATGGTGTCATTGGAATTTTTCATTGACACAATCCTTCCGGCAGCACTATGTCCCTGGGATCGACTCAGCCTCTAACAGAAATGCGTACCAGGAGTATTTCCTGGGGGTAAAGGCGGTCGGTGCGTATGGCTGACAACCTACCATCATCCTGTACCGTTGTCACGACATCTGGGAATCTTAACTTCCTGGAACTGTCCGGATTCTCCGGGAATGAAACGGGACTGCTTTACCTTTACCTTTAATTTAAAAAAGGGAAAGCGAGTAAACGTATTTCAATATCAGAGCGACTTTTGCTGTTGCACCAAGATGTGGTGTGTTTTGTCACGTACGTACTTGGTTCCTGTGAGAGCTAGCAGCACTGTCTTCTTCTTTAAGACTCAAATCGACTTTTAGCCATCGATTCTTAGCCACCACCAAATGTAAGAAGAACCACAATTGAAGAAATTTTAAAGTGTATAAAATTTTGTTTTAGAATCCAGAAAATGCGGCATTTCAGTTACTAACAGTAAACATTTGTCACTTAACTCTAAATGTTCACTTCTGTGTGAAGGCACTCGTTATTACCTTCTGCAGGTGTTTGTTAGAAGGTATGAGTAGTTCGCTTACAAAACGACAGAGTGTGAGCAGCAAGATACAGTTGTCTTTAAAAAACACTGCAACTGTCCTTGTACTGGCAAGGGGAAGCTCATCTGTTTCTCTTTGTGGCGCTGTGGTCAGTGGTTTATTGCGGGGATTGCAAAACGTTCCGTCGGATGTCAAGTATTGGCCCATTCACCGCCAGACCGGCACCCCAGTGTCAAATTTTCAGTGAACACTTCGCACCGCTCCGATTTGTGTAAAAATGTTTCACTGCAGTGTTATTTGGTAACAACGGTAATTCATATACAGTCTGTACACAGTCATATATGTGTGTATATACACATATTGTGCACAATATACAGACGTGGGTCGGGCGAAAAGAATAAAAATATTGGGACAGCAGTGATTACCACGTGCCATTTTGGGCATGCGTGCCGCAGGTTCGTCAGTTCTGCCCTAGGGGTTGGCGGACAGAGCGCTTGACTTTAAAAATTTAATGCATTAGGTTGATCTAATCAAGGATTAAAAACTCAGTTCGTACCTCACAGTAAATCCTCAGTCTTCATTTTAAGACCAGCTGGCTATGGTATGTGTAGGACACCTAATGTCTTCTTCTGGTAATTATGCGAAAGACACAAGCACGCCTTGTGGCAAAATGCAGAAGCGTCATGATATTAGCGTTGTTGCGGGAGGTACACTTCGCAAAATGTGCTTGGTAGAAGAAAATCCATGCTCGTCCTTGTGTGCTTTTTGTCCCAGCATACATTATGTTCACACAGTCCCAAACAGAGTGGCCACTCTGCATACTGCATTATTGGTCATTGTCCTACCGTATTAAAAACGGAGCTTCTCATTTCCAAAATGTTATTTTAAAAATCAAGATCACTGTTTATTACGTGCGTATGAATTCATTAAACCTTTAAATACGTAGCGTAGACCGCTTTATTTAAACACCCAGTCCGTACCGCGCTGTAAACACTTTTCATCTCGGTTATAAAAACCAATCAGTTTATGCTGTAAGTGGCACAAGTCGCTGTTTGTTCTAAGATAAATGCAAAACAAATAATTCAATTTTTGAATGATAAACTGGTGGCGCTTCACCTAGCCAGTAGGCTTTAAAAGGTTAGTGGAAAGTTCTTATATCTGAGAACGCACTTATATCAAGTCTACGCTCCAGCCCAATCAGTAGGTTGAGCTCCGACGGATGAGAAAAACCGTTTTACTTTCTTACAGTTACATGGCGAGCGCAGAGAAGTATATTGTAAGTCTTTACACGTGACCTGATCTTTACTTAACACAATTAATTTAATCATTCAAATTCTCCCACTCACTCTACATCTATCTCATTATTGTCTCTACAGAATTACGAAAGCAAAAACTATTAAAACACCCTGTAGATATAAACCGATTACCTTGCCATCTATAAACCCAGCATGATCAATGAGATCACTTATATGATCAGATAAGTTTTATAGCTTTAGAACGTTCGTTTTTATAGGCAGTGTTTCCGCCTTTCTTTCTTGTGACATGCCTAGCCTGGGGTCACTAGCGCTTCGATTATGTCATTTGGTAGAAGGTTTATGTGTCTGACGTGAAGGGCTTACAGACGGGGAAATTTCTTTAAGATATTTTGATGAAGCTGGGACAAAATAACCATAATGACTTACGAGAAATTAAGTTATCAGCTTCAGGGAGGGAATCATTATATTATAAACAACGATTTATAAGTTATGTCTAAATAAACCTTCTCAATAAAAAGCGATCCAACTATAGAAGAACAGGAAGCTATTCGTTTTGCCTACAGTCAGTCATTAGCCTACAGTCAGTCGTTTAGCCTACAGTCATTCGTTTAGCCTACAGTCAGTCATTAGGACTACAGTCAGACATTCAGTCTACAGTCAGTCAGATATCTAGAGTGATATTTAACTATTTAGGCAAGAAATATGTTTAAATATTGAATAAATATTCAGTCATTGTCCGACAAAACTTTTCTTTCTGTACAGACCACCAGCTCTTTGCTAGGAAATCGTATAAAACGTATACTGTGTGGACAAAACGCAGAGCGCGAATGGTGCATACAGACAGCACTGTGCCTTAGGGGACTGAATTATCTTTGGTGTTTTGATGTTGAATCAAATGGTCAAGATATCTGAACTACGCAAGCTCCAGATTTCTCCTACATTTAGTCACGAGTCTCATTGACAATTCTGAATACTCTCTGCGGGAATGTTTGATACTCTGTGGGTCAAGACACCGTGTAGTCTGGTAAGTATGAACCAACATTTTAACGTATTGCTACAGTCCCTGAAAATGAACAAAATACGTCATCCGAAACGCTTGTGAAGGTTGTACCCAAAATGTTTGGACAAATTTTGGAATGAGTTCCACACAGCAAAACAAAGACAAACACTTCATATCGATATATGTAGGCAGGTACAGCCCATCGAAATACTGAACCATTCAACTGATGATATCAACACAAACCCTAAAGACTCCATGCAAGACAACAGCCCTCGCCCACATAATCACGTGACTTTTAAGCATATTCCTACGCAAATCTGTTGGTTTCCAAGTCCGTAGTGAGTGGTGTCTACAGTGCTTACTGACGCCGCTTGCCTTGTACTCTAAGTTAGACGATAACTACGGAGCTGCTGTGAAAATCTCTGAGTGCATTACCGTGGCCAACAGGTGGACCTGGTTATTGCAAATGGTCGCGATGCCAACGGTTCTGGCAGATTCCTTACCCAGACGGAAATCAGTCAAAAAATCATGCATTCCTGCAGCACATGCAATAGATGTTCAGACTGGAAAAATTAGCACATTAGCACCGACAGTTAATCGTGTATCAGATCTAAAGGAGCGTCTTGCAGAACGTGTTGCTGGGGACCGAGCCATCAGCAGGACACCCTGGGCGACCACGTACTCTCTTGGTCACATGGCCGTATGGGGAGTTCTCCAAGAACAGCTGCTGTGCCTTACCATTTGGGTCTAAAGCCTTCTAATTACCCACCACGGGAAAATGTTTCGATGGTTTGTTCGGCAAACCGCTAACCGACGGTTTTCCTCATTAGTGCTCTTTCATAGATGAGAAAAATTTTGTTAGAGATGACGTCACAAAATTCCACCAGAAACATCAGAGGGCAGAGGACAATCCATGTGGTACAAACTAAGCCAGACACCAGCAGCAGTTCAGGATTAATGCGTGGTCTGCTACTGTGGGCGAATGATAAGTCTGCACGTTGTGCCACAACGCCTTGCAGGCAATGTCCACAGGAATACCCTCTTAAAATGCCTCTCACGACTACTATAAGATATGATTTACACAGCAAAGCGCGGTCTATGCAAGACAGGGCTCCGGCACACTTTAGCCAATCTATGTGAGATGTACTCATTAATACCTATCATTACAGAAGAGGGCCATTTGCGTGGCCCCTACGTTCGTCCGACCTCAATCATTTTAATACGTTAGGACAATTAAAAACCGTAGTGAATTCATCTTCAAAGAAGTGAGTCTTCATCAGCGCATCTCTGATGCCTATCAAGCCATTCGCAACCGCCTCCGGACCTTTGAAACTGTGTGACAGTCCATGATCAGAGACATGTCCATGATTGTATTGATTCAGCTTTGAGCACCTGTTGTGAATCGTGACTTGATAAACAAAAAAGAATTCAACATTTCTTAGATTTGAAACATGAACTACACATGTATCATGTAAGTTGTTAGTAGTATATAAATTACGTATTTAAGGTATTTATTGTTGAATGTAATCTTTCAATTAGACTCAAAATCCACTCACTTCGGACTATGTTTGTATGAACAATTTTTTTCGTTTTGATGTGTAGAACTTACTCTTGAAAAATTTTCACAGTATTTTACGTACACCCTGTGTACATATCATACTACGCGGCGTAATAAGCCAGAAGAAAATACGAAACTTCACAAATGTAACAACCTGATAAGTTGTTTTAATATAGCGCTCAATTGGACTAAGATGAGCGTATAAAACTGACTTCCATACTTATTTTGTGTGTCCAAGCGCCGATAGGTTCATCGTGCATGATTAGCTGCTAGCCTCCACTTGCGGATGACACGCTGGTGCACGATGTGTTTCTAGACTCATGGTGTATGTCATGCCTGTCTGCAGGTCAGGCCGGGGTCAACCAGCTGGGCGGGGTTTTTGTGAACGGACGCCCCCTGCCAGATTGTGTGCGGCGTCGTATCGTGGAGTTGGCGCTGATGGGGGTGCGTCCTTGCGACATCTCCCGACAGCTGCTAGTCTCCCATGGCTGCGTGTCCAAGATCCTGACCCGATTCTACGAGACTGGCTCAATCCGCCCCGGCTCCATTGGTGGATCAAAGACTAAGGTAGGAACCTCTGTCTCTCTCTGCTTCTCTGATTTAATATTACTTTCTTATTCTTCCTTCACCGCTCTTCATGTTCTATTTTAAATCTTGGCTGATCTTGTATCATTTCATTAATCTCCCTTTCTCGTGCTTTATTTTTGACCTGTAATTTTCTACTTCTATTTTTTTCAAGTTTGTTTGATTTCATTCCTTTAAAGTTTTAATTTTATCTTCTAAACCTTACTTTCCTTTCTTTCATTCTCTCTTATTATTATTATTTTTTTCTTTTCTCATATCTGGTTCTCATTAATCCCCCCCCCCCCTTTCAATTCTCAATTTTCTTTCTCTTTT
>Ga0123355_10012733_pt1 | contig 13042 bp, 7 predicted proteins | sample TergutEmb28metaG_3_FD_89872 | JGI IMG/M metagenome (GOLD analysis project Ga0123355, IMG submission 89872) | Embiratermes neotenicus P1 segment gut microbial communities from Petit-Saut dam, French Guiana - Emb289 P1 | ecosystem: Host-associated > Arthropoda: Insects > Digestive system > Gut ... | reverse complement strand
GAGGGCAGTAAAGGAAGGTAGGGGAAAGTCGCCTAATATGGGGAGGTGCATTATTTCATACCAGGAGGTGCTGCACTCTCTGCTTAAGAATGTAAATGATCAAGCACATGAGGCTGTTTGTTGTAATCAAAGTATAAACGGTCAGTTGCTCAGGACTTCGGTACTGACTGGGCGTCTTGGTTTTGGTGCGCTGTGAAGTTTTTGCTTATCGCTAAACTGTGACTCATGAGCCGTTGAAGGTAAACTATTTTTCTGAATTAGTTTGGTGCTCAGTTCTCTGTTCAGTGCACTCTTAAACCCTAGCTTTGTTTCATATGTGCAATTTTATGTCCTTCTGTTTTATTCACCCATTTTCTCGAGCACCTGTTTGTGCCTATTATGGGGAGGGCTCCCCATATTAGGAAGTCAGTACCTTGTGAATTATTGCTTCTGGGTTATATAATATTACAAATGGCTCAAAGGAAAAAATGGGACCCCGAAAGGATGAAGGCAGCTATTGAGGCTATGAGGAACAAGGAAATGGGAAGCCACAGAGCATCCAGGGTTTTCAATGTACCACAAACAACACTAGAGCGTTATGTTACAGACCGGCAGAAAACCTCAAGTGAAACAGTAAAAACAAAACTGGGTAGGAAGCAAGTTCTTCCTTGTGAAGCAGAAAACTATCTGGCTGAGCACTGTCTTTTGATGGAAAGAAAGTTTTTTGGCTTGACAATGGCAGAAGTCATGCGTCTCGCTTACCAACTTTCTGTAAGAAACATAATTAAAAACCAATTTTACAAGAGAATTGAAAAGGTTGGAAGGAAGTGGTTGAAAAATGTCGTATGTCGTCATCCACAAATTTCAGGTAGAACCCCTGAAGGTCTTTCACTCTCAAGAGCGAGGGGTTTCACTCCTGAATCAGTAGCTCAGTTTTTTTTTTTTAAATCTACGAACCTGCAATGGACACCATTCAACATAATCCTGCAAGGCTTTACAATTGCAATGAACCGGAATCACTATTGTACAGCACAAACACACGAAAATATTAGGATTGAAAGGCAGGCGTCAGATATCTTCTTTTAAATCCGTAGAACGGGGATCTCCTGTGACAGTCGTCAACTGTATGAGTCCAACTGGACACTTCATTCGTCCGTTACTTGTATTTCCAAGAAAAAATATGAAACAAGAGCTGATGAATGGCACACCGCCTGGATCGATCCATGTGTGCCGTCCCTGGGGGTGGTTACAGAGCGTTTTTCCCAGCGATTCCTTCATTTCATCAAACATACAAAGCCGACAAAAGAAGATCCTGTTATTATAGTACTGGACGGGCACTATCCACACACAAGAAACCTGGAGGCCATTACTTTAACTCGAGAGAATCACGTTGACATCCTTTGCCTCCCATCTCACAGCAGCCACAAAATGCAACCCTTGGATAAAGCTTCATGGGGTCCCTGAAAACATTCTGTTGCTAATAAATAGAGAAATAACTCCGTTCACACCCAGGGCGAGTCGTCACCGTCTACCAAATCGGTGAAATATTCGGAAATGCATACAAGCGAGCTTCAACAGGCGAAATAGCGGCTAATGACTTCCGGGCGACAGGCCTCTTTCATTTTGACAAGAACATCTTCAGACCATATGATTTCCCTCTGTCCTCAGAGGACAAAGATGCTGCTCCTGTGAACCATCCTGCCTTCGTAAGGACCAGCGATCAGCCATCACTCAGTTCTGCTAATGTTTTGCCGTTCACTTCTGCTGAGGCTCTCCGATCATCAGATATCAGCTCTGTGCAAAGCCTGCACCTAAAGCCAAATCCTCGTGGTGGAACAGCAAAGAAAATAACGAGTTCACCTAACCAAAATAAAAAAAATGTTGAGGCAACTCAGAAAAAAGAATATAAAACATGCCACTAAACCCAAAACCAGTCGGCCTGCATCGAATACTCTTCTTGGTCCTTCAAAAAGACGGAAGAGAAGGGTTTGCCGAGATCCAACTCCGTCTGACACTCCATCACATTCGGACACTGACCTAGCTGTTCCTTTCGCTGATAATTCGACGGAAGGAGATGAGGAACAGGACGCTGATTGTGTGTTCGGTACTGGTCGTTTGTCTGAAGGCCACAACGGAGAAGACTAGATACGATGCGTGAAATATTTCAGATGGGCACACACACTTTGTGCTGGTATGGAGGAAGATTTTGTTTGTGAGCCTTGTCAGGGATAAACACTTTTTGTTCTTATTTTGTATCCTTCGTATTTGTATATATATATATATATATATATATATATTTGTATTTTATAACTATTCCTTGTGCTTTCTGTGAAAATTATTCACCTCCCCAAATTAGGCGCACTCACCCCCCCCCCCAATTAGGAACAGGTGTGCGCCTAATTTGGGGAGGTGAAGCTTTTGGGAAACGAATTTTTCACCCGTTTTTCTTTTCATAATGTATGATATTTATGTAGCAACTGTCTCTTCATTAATAAAATTAAGTTTTACTTGTGTTTTGAAAAGTTTTACAACATTTTCCTAAGTTTAATAGCAGTTTAAAAAAAAACCTCCCCCTATTAGGCGACTTTCCCTACACAATATCTGGATGCTAAGACTGTGACACGAAGAACTTTAAAGTTGTTTACATCGTTATTCTTTTCACTGGTGTTCTAGGACTGTAAATGAGCCGTCAGATGGTTTAATCTTGTGCCTTGAGTGCTTGCGTGTTATGGACTAGCAGGTCGTTATAATATTCCGGTATTGCCTACAAAAACAGATTAATATCCTTCTGCACGAAATACAGGAACTCGACTGGAACTCCATCCATAAACATTTTCGGTACCTCCCACTCTTCAAGACTGCAGCACTTCTTATTGGCTGTCGACTTCATAATGCGCGAGTGTCTTCTACATTTGAGTCAGGTATCCCTGAGTGAACTGATGTGACGTGTGGCCGAATATTGTGGTATAAGGGTGCTAACGTTCGGATGGTTCTCTTGCCTCTGTTTTCAGAATATAAGTGAGAGACAAATCCAGTTTGTAAAAGTGGGTGGATAGGCTATTTCCCCAGTACTTTTCAACAGCGTTTTATTAAGGTCCTTGCATCCTGAAACATCGCCGAAGATAGCTTCGAGGGCGTTGCAAAATTCATAGGCACCACACATTATTACGTGGATCCCTGAAGGTTCCTGTAAGGGACAGGCAATTTATGTGCAGTAACATGAGCATCGATATTGTGTAAGCTGTAGGCCAAGTACACGGTAAGGCAGTCAAGGAAAAAGTGGTATTTGTTTCCCAATCGTTTTAACACGTGTTCCCCCTAAATGGCATGACCACCTAACATACCACTGATTATGCGTGTCCGTACCTTAAAACACGCTACGTACTCTGTATCTGGACTACAGGGCGCTGTCATTTTATGTTCCTATGGCATTGACTGTGAACAGTTGTGTACTCTGGGACGTGGTGCCGTGAGGTCCAGTAACAACACGCCGGTGTTTCGGAGGAACATACCGCCTGTATCTTAAGATACGTTCATTTGACATGCCAGTGAATTCCTTCAAGTGGATGGATGTTCTGACTGTGCCTTCGCCTTTCTGTGTTCGTCCTTCTTCTTGTACCATTACATATTAAACTGCAGCCTGTTACACAGCCTCATTTGTCCATTTTTTCTGGGCTTACGGATATTCTTTTCCTTTTCGTTTTTTGTTTAAATATCAGACCTATACGTCATATTCGCTCTCCAGGCATTGTGGTTAAATGTAGTAATATTTTTATGTAATAATTTTAATTTTCGCCCTTCCTGTTAAAATTCAGTGCCCAGATATTAAAGAAAGAACGAACGGAGATGTTGGATCAGGATGTGGACGTAGTCACCTGAGTCAGAGTCGTGTCCAAAGCTGGGTGTTCCTATTGGCGTTGTTAAATGTTACAGTTCCGCTGCCACTGTTGCGGTAGGTCAGAAATACCAGTTGATTTTACTGCAGTTCGTAGAGTGTGAAAGTGGCGTCCGTCGCAGTACGTGGTTGCGGTTGTGAAACTGACTCAATGGAGCAGATTCCTTCTTAACAAACTGATAGTTCCTCAGCTAGTCGAGGAATTATCCGCTAACGTTCATTGTCATATTCACTTGAGTCCTCCACTGGGCTTTATCGCAAACTGTGTGAACCTATGTCACAACTCGCACCGTTTTCTTGCGAAATTATTTTTGTTATCTTCTCACTTACGCATGTGTTTCCTTGGCTGTAAGTCATGCAAAATCGGTTTTCCAAATGCATTTGTTTTACTAACAAGATCTTAAGGTTCAAGTAGGGAATCCGATAAGCGTAGCATGTAACAAATACCACTAAACATGAAAAATATTTTGGCAGTAACAGTTTGTGAGAAGGAATATCAGATCTGTCCGATGAGGTAAGGGGCTGAATAAAATCTTTCTGAACTCTTGTTTGATGTGGTGAATATTCTCTGCTCGGGTGTGGATGTGGTGCCTAATGTAGTGTCGTCTCTTGGTTAGAATTACTGACGCCCTTAATCGAATTGATTGCAACGGCGCAGAGGAGATTTGCGCTGTGCCTGGAAAGTCCACTTAACCAGACGCCCCCTAGCGCAGAATACTGCAGCCCGGCCACAAAGTTCCATGCAAGGACGTGTTGATGTAAAAAACGGCATTAAAGCAACGTGCAGTTCTTTCGTTTATTTGTTGACTCGTCCATAGAGAGCTGCCAACAATACCTCCTGTCTTTGTGCTAATATTAAGTTTAGTTTCATGTTGATAATGCGTACCGTTTGATGAAGACAAACGTTCATGTGCCGGTCAGCGCTATTTGATTACGGCTGTTTAAATATTGTAATTATGAGGTTACAGGTTCAAGGACGAATAACACTGATGGTATTCACAGTATTTGTAGAACAGTCTTGTCGTTGTTAACCGGTTTGGTGGTTTCAAGGTAATGTGTACTGATGTGCAGAAATAGGCTGTCTAACAATGTAACCGAAAATGTACGCAGTTTTTAGCTCATACGTACATTTATCATTCTCATTCAATGTGGACAGGAAGGTCGCAACATATAAGATAAATTTAATAATAAATGCATTCATGATCTACGAATTTGTGCACTAAAGGGGGGGGGGGGTGCATTGTTAGAAACGACTGTCGTACACGGTGAAAATGTACGTACTTTTGTTTTGAAATAAAAAGAAAAACTGGTTGCTGCGGCACACTTAGGCTCTCATTTTTGAAAACGATAACTGGACCGTCTTTTACACCTACCTAGTGTTACGAGTCATACTAAATTATACGTGTAAAATACGAAATTAATTTTAAGCCTGGGGCTACTGTCTGTTGTTCAGTTTGTGAGTTAGCCCTTTGCTTTTTCATAAGTACGTCTTTGGCTTTGCTGAAATGAAAAGATTGACGTAAGAAGTAAATGTTTTACAATTAATAGTTTGCCGGCACATAGCCGCTGTGTGCCCGTACGGGTACCAATCAAAAGAAAAGAATGTTGGTAACATATTTTTGTAATGCTCAAAAACTGAAGCTAGTACCTTCTTTTTCCAGATGTGCTGTATGCAGTAGTCGGATCTTAAGTGATAATTATTTGACCCCCATGCGTTAGTTAAGACACCACAGTCTTTTACCCCCTTCACATTTTGCATTCGTACTTGTCTACGAAAGTGGGCCAGGTAGCTCAGTTGGTATAGCGAGTGACTATGGGCTGTGGACGGTCCGGGATGGAATCCCGGTGGGGACGAGATTTTCCGCCCGTCCAGACCGGCCCTGGTGCCCAACCAGCCTCCAATACAATGGGTACCGGGTCTTTCCCGGGGGTAAAGTGCGATCGGGGCGTACTGCTGACCACTCACCCCCTTCTAGTGCCGCGGTCATGGAAAAATAGAGTAATACCTCTATCTACCCTCTGGGCCACACCGGGCCTGTAATGGGATCACTTTACCTTTACTTGTCTACGAAATCCTGGATGTCCATTTAGTTGACTTTGCACGTAAAGGGACATGCGAACACGTGAATGTATTCAAGTTTGTACAGACATTGATAGCCTGCATAATATAAGCATCTCACAGTTGTTAGAATTTCTACACATTTTAAAGAATTATGAAAATACAGTACATGGCCAAGTCAGTGGTATGTGAACACGTGGGAGTGTTCAAGCTGTACACAAAACAAAGGAACGTACGGACATTTGCCAGTGTTCAAATTTATGCGCACTTGAAGGAGACTGTAACTTCTGAAGGTACTCCGACGTAATGGGTCATTTCAACAAGTGTTGAGTCAGTATAAGCACATTCAGGGAGTGTAATTCTTACGGGTGTTCAGATAGCTATAGAGCTTCAAACATAATAAACACCGTGCAAATCGGCAAACATACCCTTACCAGTATGTTTGCAAGCCGTACGTTGTACCATGATTGTACTGTTGAACTTGTCTGTCGAATGGAAGCGTTTGTTAGTCAGGTTTTATGCTCAGCAAAGTAGTAACGCAACTAGTTAAGTGGTAATAAACTCGCATCCTCTGCTTTCGCAACAGTTTCTGGCCAGAGCTAACTTGGTTACTGTATGTGTTCTGTGCCCTGCTATGCTGCACCGTACCCCAGTTGTGCAACACCTCAGCATTGTCCTTGATATCGGTTTTGGGTCTTGAAAGTGCTGTTAAGCCAACGGTGTGGGACCGTAGACACGTGCAGAATGTTCCAGACCGTACTTGACGGTTTCCATTTCTTTGTACAGTACTTGCATGTCGCAAACAATAAACTAACCTAAAAGTGTCTGCAGTGTCTTTGAGTGAAGTCTGGCATATTACGGTGATTTACGTTAGAAGCAGACCATGAACGCAGTTTTTTTCAGCGGTATCCAGCGCATGTGCATATAATACTGTATTATACATATACTTCCCTTCCTTCCTCTCGGCGCCACATCCTCAACAGTCAGTCTCCATTTCTCTCTATCTTTCATCTTCTCCATCCACTGCTTTACCTTCATTACTTTCAGGTCTGCTACCACATCATCCATCCGTCTCAAACGAGGTCTTCCTTTTCTTCTTCCTATAAACAGCCTTCCTTCCATCCCTGGTATTAACATTGTCCTAACATTCCAGGTTGCCATTGTCAATCCGATTTCCAAACTCCTTTCATCAGCGTTTGTTTCTCATCCTTCCGAGGCTGATTGTTAGGTTTCGGAACAAATTATTTTTACGGTGTGGGGTTGTCAGCCCCACGCCCAACCCCCAACCTGGAGGACCAGGGTATCCCTTTTCGTCTGGGTCATCACCCTTGACCTGTCTGGCATAGGAGGCCCTGCCATTAGCATACGCTACCGCCAGCATAGCCCTCGGGTTCATATGACCTGTCCCCCCTCCCCCCTACTTCGGGGGGGACAGGCCCAGAGGGTTCCAGGAAGTTACGGTTCCCAGATTTCGTGACAACGGCACAGGATTGTGGTAGGTTGTCAGCCTTACGCTCCGGCCGCCTTTACCCCCAGGAAACACTCCTGGTACTCATTTCTGTTAGAGGCTGATTCGACCGCATGGCCATAGTGCGATCGGAAGGATTTTATGTCAAAGAAAAATCCACTCACACCAGCTGGGATCGAAACAGCGACCTTCCTATTTGTAGCACAGCAACTTAACCGCTGTGCTACCGCGGTCCCCGTATGTATATTGTATATGTATGAGCGTAAACGACTTTGTCAGGACCACAAAATCATTACTTCATTTACATTTCACAAAACATTCTGCGTATGCACACATTTTTTAGAGTGAACAACCTTACCTATCACAGTAGCATGCTTCGTTGATATCATGTGGCGCCAGCTTGCCCAATTGTACCCGAAGTTGCCAGACATGTTCCGCAATACGCTACCGGGTCACGATATTAGTGGCAGCTTCTGGACTGTTGCAGACGAAAGGGTTTCCAGAAGTGGAATGCACTATAGCACTCTAACACATCCACGCTCTCGCTGTGTTACTCTAACTAGAATGTCGCATTCTGTACGTGTGAACCATTTACATATCTATCGTTGGATGCTCGCGCTGTCTGCCAATCGCAAGTGCCTGTGTGTGTTTTCGTAATATTGCCTTCAAGAACCTCACTTCTGAGCAGCACGTTTGTTTTTGATGTTGTGCAGATTCCTGGAGGGTGCAGCAAGATTTGTAGTGGGTGCATTGCACCCCACTACGGGCCTCGTTAGAGTTGGAAGACGCTGAAGACACCGGAAGACATTCCACCTTCAGACACTGTTTGCGATGTGCAGTTGTAAAGCAAATGACACAGTCCGTTTGTTCTGAATCATTCTGTTTGCAAGCTTTAACGCAAAAGATGGTGGCTTGTGAGCTTCACAATAACCGCACGGTAAGAACAAACGATAATGAATTATGCTCGCCGTCTATAAATAACACCATGCAACAGACAACATCTTGAGAAGTTAGTAGTGGCTCTGCTAGTCAACAGATTAGACGCTTTTCTTTATGGAACGAGAAGGCAAACTGTCGTGTAGTTTGACTGTAATGAACGATATTAGCCAGGGGAATGGAACGACGTACTTGGCGCTGTTATGTGTTGCGCATTAATATTGCTGTAAAATGTGAGAAAGTTGTGACATCTTGGGAAGGGACAGAAAATTTGTAATGTACGCTCTCACCACTCGCACAGAATTGGACTTAGGTATGTGTTACCAAAAAAATGGTCAGATAAAACATCCACTCGTGAGTTGAGGAATTAAATTGCATAAATCATGGCAGCGAGTGCTACTTGGGCGCCATAAGACTGTGGTCCCCGCTCTTAAATTAGGATTGGAGCAGATAAATTGAAGTGTTTAATCCTTCGGCTTTAATTGCAGCTTGTCTCTGTTTGGATGCTGGGTAGCCGAACATTCGTTGGCCTGTATCTAGATAGGTGGCAGTCGTTAATGATCGTTGCTGTACTTTTCAGGGGTATTCACAAAGCCAAAAATAAATGAAGAAGAACGCCGTGTGCGAATGTTTGACTGTCTTCTCTACGTAACGTTTTCATAAGCGGAGGTTCAGTTGTGTTCCTGCTATTCCCATTAGTTTGTCAGCTTTTCCCAAACTGTGTTTCGCGGAACACAGGTGGTCCGCGATATGTGACTAGGTGTTCCGTGAAGAAATCGAGAAACCAAAAATAAATCATTTTTTAAAATGAAATTTGAATTAAGCGTATTTGAACATGGTTTAAGATATCGTTCACATAAGAGTTTTTATAAAAACCATTCATTTATTTACTAACAAATCTCTTTGCGACGAGTATTTTTTGATAAATGAAGGATCATGTGTGTTCCGTAAATATTTACAAAGTTAAAAAGCGTTCCGTGACCAACAAGTTTGGGAAACGAAAGTCTAGGTAAAGTTTTCATATCAGGAGGTGGTGTCGAGCTGTTCTTTCGTATAGCTACTAGCGTGCGTTACGTTGTCGTAATAGGTGGTTAAATTAGAAAACATGTTCATACTTACCGACATCAAATGTGTGCTATTCTGATGGTGAAAACTGTGGCTATTTGAACCAGAAGTAATCTCCAGTTGGATTATGATCGCCAAGTATGTGAGGAACAGCAGACTAGTTCTTGCAATACCTACCACACGACTCGCACAAACCAGTCCCGATGAGGCCACGTTGGAGGGAAGTAGCTGTACCAGTATTATGACCTGTAACGGAGGCTGCGGTTATAGTTTTTAGTTCTCCTGATGACGGGTGCGGTGACACCCGAAACATGTAGAGTGACTTTGCAGTAAATATCTGCATACTGTTGTATCTGGTTGGATTTTTATTAACATTTATTTCTTGGAAATAAGTATGGAGCCAGGCTTTCAAAAACTGTACATGTTTCAGCCCATGGTTGTTGACGAAGCTGACCTTAAGTCAGTCGTGAGAGATGCATTTCTTTGAAATGGGTCAGTGTCGGATATGGAAGAAGTCATTTGGCCCCGAAGCGAGAAGCTGGACTGAGTCAGCTGGACCGCTCGCTGTGATTGCGTCACTTACATATGCGGACCCTGAACGCTGTCCTCTGTTGCGCTGGCCACAGTAACTCATTCGCGACACAAAAATGGAACACACATGGTGAAAAATCGCGCTGTAGAAATACAGCTGTCTGATCACTGACATGTTTGCTTGTATACAAGCATTTCTTTCAAACGTGCGCAGTGTGTTTTAATGTTTTCGCTTGAATCTGAAGTCAGAAACTTCGTACAGTTGTCACTGTATTGTGATATATATATATATATATATATATATATATATATATATATATAAGTATGAATACATTGCGGGTTTTCTTTGTGACCACATTTCCACTCCCATCGCTGCGTGACAGGAAGTCGTGATTCACTCATCGTAGCAAACGGAAGTGGAAATACGTACTTTATTACGCATTTTTTTAAAGAAAATCCTTTATTTCTGCATACTTCATTGGTTTTGGTGTTAATTTCCTGGGGCACATCTTTGCTTATGTAGTTCATCACACTTTACCGAGTGAGACGTATTCTTACTATAGTTTAAACCAACAGTTTCTCACTATTGTATTCGATTTACACTAGTATTATAAAAGCCACTGACTTCTACCTGTTTAGGGCCTTATTGGCCCATCATCAGGAAGTAAAATAATTGTATAGTGGTCTTTATAATATTTTTGTAATCTTATGCAATTGTGTGCCTTTGTTATTTTAAATCATAGTAAGTGAATTGTAATGCACAGAACGGAAAATGTGAAATACATTATTTTGTCTTGTATTTAATCAGTTAGGCTTGCAGGCCTGCGCTGTATCTAAAAATGTTTTAGTGAGATTCGCAGGTCGTGTCACACCGTGTGACTTTAGCACATAACAACTTGAAGTTTTGGGTATATTGACAGCTAATGTGTTACTGCGTAATTACTTCAATTACATCTGTAAGTTTCAACAATGCCTGTATTTTACTTCGTAACAGTAAATAGTATAAGTTACACTGTAATCGTGGGCCGGGTAGCTCAATCGGTGTAACGACTGACTACGGGCTGGACGGTCCGGGATCGAATCCCGGTGGGGACGAGATTTTCCGCCCGTCCAGACCGGCCCTGAGGCCCCCACAGCCTCCTGTAAAATGGGTACCGTGTCTTTCCCGGGGGTAAAATGTGGCCGGAGCGTGCTGCTGACCAGTCACCCCCTTCTAGTGACGCGGTCATGGAAGAGTAGAGCTATACCGCTATCCACCCTCTGGGCCACACCGGGCCTGTAACGGGATCACTTTACCTTTTTTACACTGTAATCAGTGATGAATATAGCGGGTGTGCACTGCCAAAAACCCGGCATCCCTCGTCACATCCAAATGTATTTGAAACTCAACAAATAAAATAAATATTTACTTCGTGTGCCTTTTTTTTTCTGTACTGAGCAGGTTTTTTTGAGAAAACCTGTATAAATCTGGTGTGTGTTTCACCTAAAGGAGGAGTCACGTTGAACAGGTAAAAAAAATACGTTCCATGTTTCGTGCATTAATTATATCTGTAAAATATATAAACAAGCAACAAACGCACTCATTTCTAGCAGCTCCTCACACAGACAACACTTCGCCTATACTGTGGGTTAGAACTCACCATGTAACTCCACAAACACTAAATAATTTTAACTTCCACTATCTTATAACTAGCCATTTTTATCCTATATTATTTTACATTATTATACGAAAGTAAAATTTTGACCTTTATTGTACATTTTTAATTTTATGAAATGGTAACACATTTAACTACAGTTGTACTCTTGTATCATCACCCTGAAGATGGCCGGACTACTGGCCGAAATATGTTGGTGAACGTATTATGATTAAAAAATACATTATAAAATTGAAGTGAGTTTGTTGGTTGTTTATACATTTTACAAAGTTAAAAAATAAAAGGGTTGAATGTTTTTGTTTAGATGTCGGATGAGAAGATGGAAGATTCCGAACAGACAGGCAGTAGACATTCCACGAATTAATATGCCCTTAGTTTCTTCGTGAGCGCAAGTTTTTGTTTGTTACAGTCGTTCCCAGATATTTCAAATTCGCCGTATTTCGTATTCATTTTGCCCTCATCCTCGTAACGGGACTGTAGTTTTATTCTTATTTATTTCTCTGCAAACTTTCCACTATTCGCTGACAGAGTTTGAGTACTTTTATTTATGTTATTTATTTTTCGCCCATTAAATTGTCGCCATTAGTAAGGACCAGTAGTTGATGTATCCTCTTCGGTTACACTCTTTCCTGGTTTTCTTGGACCCTTCAAATAGCGTATTCTAATGCATAGTTCAGTACAAATAGAGATAGGATTGTCGTCGTTTCACAGAGTTCTGAGGAGGAAATCCGTCTGACATGTGTCCGTACAGTTGCCTATTGCACTATGGGTTTTGTTTTAACATAGTATAATTAGCTGCTTTCATTAGTTTCTATGGCGCTGATGCCCAGTGCGACGCAGGTTCATCTGGTTTTCCGGACTCGTGAATATTGTTAGTAGACATGTGATGGGGCTCCTTGAACGATGATTCCTGCCAGGCGACAAAAACACAGAAAAATTGCATTAATCTCTCCCCCTAGAAGGATTCGAACATGCTATTCCAGTGTTTGAGCGGTAGAAGACAGTACGCAGCGCTCCTGGTACCGTGCGACTGCTGTGATTGGAGGTGGTTTTGTGGGTGCGCTGAATTCTGTAAGCGTGTACCCATACCTCAGCTTTCTTGAAGTCTATGAAACGCTGATGCACAGTCACTTTCACAAAAATAAATTGTTGGAAGGATGGAGATACGATATTTAACATCTTTTGTCTTCCAGGCTGCTATCCAAAAATTTAAAGATCAAGATTTATAGAACTATAATTTTGCCTGTTTTGTATGGGTGTGAAACTTGGTCGCTGACATTGCGGGAGGAAAGAAAGCTGAGGGTATTTGAGAACATGGTGTCGAGGAGAATATTTGGACCTAGGAGGGACGCGGTAACGGAGGAATGGAGGAGATTGCATAACGAGGAGCTAAATGATTTGTACTCACCCAATATTGTGCGGGTGATAAAATCGAGAAGAATGAGATGGGCTGG
>Ga0123355_10012732_pt1 | contig 13042 bp, 4 predicted proteins | sample TergutEmb28metaG_3_FD_89872 | JGI IMG/M metagenome (GOLD analysis project Ga0123355, IMG submission 89872) | Embiratermes neotenicus P1 segment gut microbial communities from Petit-Saut dam, French Guiana - Emb289 P1 | ecosystem: Host-associated > Arthropoda: Insects > Digestive system > Gut ... | reverse complement strand
GTTACAATCAAGTGACCGGATTTTGTGTAGGGCTCCAAGTTGTGATATAGGTAAGTTAATGTTACATATGTTTTGGGTACATAAAGATCATGTTAAAATCAAAGAATAACAGTAGGTGTGTCACATTGGAGTATTTCAGTACTTTGGGTCTAAACAAATGTAGCTTTTGTAGGTTAATTTGTACTGTATAAGTTTGGTCATCATTAATATTATATAATTCTGTACAACTGGAGTTACTTTGATGGTTTTGAGTATCACTTGCTAAAAGCCTCTGTTCCAAGAAAGGTACAAGTGGTTGTTAAGTGAAGCTTCATATTCAGAAGCCTGAGGGACATAATTTGAAAATTTGATTAACTAAGGGTGTTCCTCCTCCCACTTCAGAACGCAGTGAAATACATATGCCTGTCACTCCTGAAGGCTACATGAAAGAGGTTACAAGGAGCTGAATATGTTGTGTACATGGGGAAATACATACACATGATTTTAAATAAGTCTTTTCTATGATATTGTGTAAATTTAAACAGCTGACTGTTTTAAATATCTAGTGTGTTTTGTGATGGAGTTTTTCAGGCCCAGGGTGGATGTCTAAATTTCTGAAATGCAGTGTACAGTGTTTGGCATATGGCTCTCTAGGCCCCTCACCAATACATTTTAGAGATCAGCATATGGTTACTTTGTACAAGAAAGGTTAATTAAGGTATATATATATATATACCTACGTAAGTAGAGTCTGAGTAGGGAAGTATCAATGTAAATCCCAAAAGCATATGTACCATTAGTTTATAACTTTTGGACCAGTCTGTGTAATACTGCTAAGGACATGACCTTCACTGGAAACTAAGCTGACATGTTTAAAAATCTTCAGAATTTTCCTGCCATTTATGTATGTTTTTGCTTCTTAATCACAGTAGAGCATTAAATTGTGAAAAATATCTTCTTCTTCTTCTTCTCTCTTTTTTTTGTGTGTGTGTGTGTGTGTGTGTGTATGAATTGCTTGCCCTGTTGGATGATCAAGTTTTCCTTAGTTACTACTGTCCATTATTTCTTGTAAGAAAATGTAAACAATTCGTGCAAACACTACAGATAGTAAACCAGTAGCTGACTTATAGTCAGCTGATGTATTTGTGTGTTGGAAGAAGCTCCGTGTTTGTATATGCTTGGCTCTTATGCACCATGTCCATTCTGTATGTACCAAGACAGTACTATTATATTTACCTTTGCTTACTATTATGTGTGTGTGTATATATATATATATATATATACTTTCAGGTTACTGTGTCTCTAATTATTGCATGTACACTAGTAGGAAATGGGCATTTGTTTGAGATTTCTATTTCATGATAGACTTTCAAGGAGTATCTCCATTTCTTAAATTGAGGATTATTGTATTCACACTTTTCAAACAAACAGATGAAAGCCTGATTTTCACTATAACATTCCATATGTAGATTGCTGTACTGTGTTGTTGCACCGTTCACCAACATTCCGTCAAATATACCTACCAGACACTGTGTTGCCATAACCCAAAAAACAACAGCCTCTATTTCTGTTGCCATGAGAACTCTTATTCTTATACTCTAATATGTCATACAGTACCATTCTGGTATTGATGCTGTCACTGAAGTATGATTTGGCACTTAAACCAATTGTAGTCGGTTTGATTTAGTGCATGTTATGACTACGAGATATTAGTGAAAGAAAGTTCTACGTTGATCAGCTCATTCACAGCAGCTCTGCTTGTAACTTATGTTTTTATTTCTTGTCAAGGAGCACTGTGAGCACACATCAAGGTTTGTTTCAGACTCTAGAAAATGTCAATAGAAACAGAATTTTTGAAACCACTTATTGCAATGAAGAACTCTCTTGTATGTGTCTTTGAATGGCTTAAGAGATGCAGAGGGGGTTGTGATGGTATTGATCCAAGGCATGGGTCGCTGTCAACTGCTCAAAATCTGGAAACAGTTAAACCGTTCAATGTGGAATAAGAAACCAACTAAATGTCAATTAGTATTATATTTATTTCTCCTTATAAGTTGCTCAACATGTTTCGGGCCAACTTGTGCCCATCTTCAGGAGCTGACGACTTAGTCGTATTTTTTAATGTCAGCTCCTGAAGATGGGCACAAGTTGGCCCGAAACATGTTGAGCAACTTATAAAGAGAAATAAATATAATACTAAGTGACATCTAGTTGGTTTCTTATTCCAAATTGAACTACGATGCACGGTCAACCACACATCAAAGTTAAAATGTTTTTTGAACCAGTGGCTGGAGACCATTGGATAACCCTAAGATTGTTGTCGGATCAACTGGGAGATGATCTGTAGTATTCTGCTGAATGTTTTTCAAAGAGGAAGATCTGTGTAACATTTGTTCCACATATCCTCATGGATGAGCTAATTCTGCTCATTCTGCTTCTTGGCAAGTCATGTCATGGTGAAGATTAGACACCCATCTTACCGGACTTCAGCGAGCGGACTTGGTTTTTTGTTCCCTAAAGTGAAACAACAAGATGATCTTAGGACATGGAGGACATCAGAAACATAACTGTTAAATTGAATACAGTTCCTTTAGATGACTTTCATGACTTATCTTCAAGTTGTAGAAAGATGATAAAAATGTGTTGCAAGAAAGGCAGATAACTTTGAAGGGAAATAAAACAGTGTTCTTTCTATTGTTACTTGTTTTCATAGCACCAATCCCAGACCCTTATTGTTTGACCATATATGTAATTTTTGTACTTTCTTTGAATGTGGTAGATATTTTAATTTGAAACACAGTCGCATGCAGTTTTAATCTGTGGGAGAGCTTCCTGCTGTGTGGTTAACAGGACACAATATTTCTTGCTGTTTTTATAGCATTGCTTGCTTCAAGATGAAGTGGGGAGGTCTATTCAAAGTTAATGCCTTCTTCATCACCTGTAATAAACATAGTCCATTTCAATATTGAGAGTTTTAACTGTTGATGGTTATCTTTTTTACCTTATATGTATCACACAATTTTGTTTGTGGTCAGCAGTCACAGGTTGAATAACTGGTCAAGAAACCTTGTGTGAAAAGGGAATACTTGTAAATGTATGCATAGATTTAAAAAAGTGCAAAAAGAAGAAAGTTTACTAAATAAATACTGTAAGTGAAATGTTTTAATGTGAATGAGTGGCCATCTAATTGAAATCCCTTATCATTCATTTTGGCATAATTTTCTAGATGGACTTGGAGAACACTGAATATTGTAAACTGTATGAAGGAATTTGCAGGTCATATGTCATTTGTTTCAAAACAATTTTCTCAGTTTACAAGGTTCTGACAGTGTTACATGTAGTGCCATTCAGTTTTTTGGACCTTGTCCTTTGCTTACTGTTCATTCATTCCATTGGCATGTGCAGAATGCGACGATTCCTTGCTGTTCTCAGGAGTTTCTTCCATTCCTCTCTGTTATGTACTTTTTCCTGCCACCCTTCTCCACCAACTATTTTTCTATCCTCTTGCACCTCATCTTGCCATCTATTTCTTGGTCTACCTCTCAATCTTGTTCCCAAAGTCATATATAATACGCTTTTGGGAATTCTGTTTTCTTCCATTCTCTGTACATGCCCAAATCAATGTAATCTGTTTAACCGTATTGTCTCTATTATAGTACGTTTTTTAACACTTGCATAAATTTCTTTATTGGTTAATATCCTCCAATTTTCTTTTTCGTTGTCATATACTGGGCCTAAAATTCTTCTATACACTTTCCTTTCAAAAATGTTCAGTTTCTTTCTATCTCTCTTTGTTAGTGTCCAAGTTTCTGATGCATATGTCAATGTTTTGTCTGTTATTGTGTTCTTTAGTCTTAATTTTATTTTCTTTGATATGTTTTTATTTTTAAAAAATTTTTGTAGCATAAAATATGTTTTGTTAGCATTTTTTATTCTTTCTTGCAAGTCTGTTTAATTATTGTTATCTTCATTACATATAACTCCTAAATATTTAGTATTTTTCACTCTCAAATTTATAATTTTTTATTTTCAAATGTCCCACTTTATTATTCTTTACACTGTTTTTCCTTTCCACTATCATATATTTTGGCTTTTCTTGGTTTGTCTGTAGGCTGAACTACCTGGCAACGTTTCCATTTCTACAAAAAGTTTTCTTATTTCTATTTCATTTTTTCCATTTAATGCAATTCCATCTGCATATGCAAATACATTCAATTGCTTACTGTTACAAAATATAAAAATTTTTCAGAAAAAAGGGTGCAGGAATGCTTATTGTTATTTTCTGAGAATGGTATATCACATTATTGCTATTTGGTTTTTGGACTATGTCCACTGTCCTAATGTTTAAAGATACAAGAAATTGTACAGGTGAAAGGGTGGGCGAAGACGTACAGGTGGATCATGTATCACATGTCTGCAGCTAGCTCCAACTGTGAGGAAAATTAATTTACATAAGCAACTAGGATGGCTTAGCATGATGAACCTACTAGATTCTGTCTGCATACTCTATTACCAGCCAACGTTGCTGGACAGGGTAATCTAAATGGACAAAATTTCTGAACTAGGTTGGCAGACAGGGTGTGTCAAACATGTTGGATGCACTGATTCCTTAATTTTTTTACCTCTTGTTTCAGTTTTCACGATCTTTAAATTTAATTTTGCAGCATGCTGTGTACTATTTTAGCTAGTGTTAGTATTAGGTTTTTACTGTCAAAATATTACTTGTAGAATATATTTTTTTTGTACCTAAAATTAAATTGATTCAATTTTAATTACTCATTTTTAATGTACATTTCTGTTTGCTTCAAAGACATCTGCATGTGTATCAGTTGAAATGGGGGTCTGAAGGTGGTAAATAGCTGAAACTTGTGACTGTTGTACGAACAGATTTGGAACATCCCACTGTGTTGAATGAAACAAATATGGAAGATGGCCATCAATATAAATATTTTTTAGAGCTTTTGGGTGCCACTGAGTAGATGTTTGGCCATGCTTTTACCTGATGGTTGAGGCAGAGCTTGCATCTCATACATGGTACTTATTTCATGTAAAGTCAAACCCTGGTAAAGCATCAGTGTTCACCACATCATGTGGTGGTATATCAAGGGTGGTGGTAAATAGAAGTATTGTATACTAAGGAATTTATTTTGCAGGCTTCCCTGGGCACTTAGAGCAGTGCTGTTTTGGGGCTTGACTGTATTTTGACATTCTGTGTGATGGACAGAAGTTCAAACTGAATCATGCTAAATATTTTTCTGCTTTCCCTGCATGACATTAGTCTTGTACTTCTACTAAAAGAATAGGCAATAAAAGCAAGTCTTCATGCATACTTCCTTAGACAGTTACTGACTGTAATGATGGGGATGTGGAGAGTTCATGTAGTGTTTTTGGTAACAACAAAATGTAGGAATAGTCTTATATCAAGAGCTGACTCAAAGAAGTAGGTCTGTCTTGAGAAGGTAATAATCATTTTCTCTGCTAATCAGATTCCTTACCTTTGGTACATTATTGTGCTCATAAGTGCCTTTCATTGGCTTGTCTTATGAGTCTGTATGTAGTATGCTGTTACAAACTTTTTTGATAAATAAATTAATTACAGTTCACATATATCTGAATTGGCCTAAGTTACAACAAAGGTTTTGTTATCAGTGAAGCATGTTGTATTATCTTCTCTTTGTGGGTGGTAGTGATGTTGCCACATGTACCTCTCACACTGGTACATAATGGGCTTATTAAGCTCTCAAATATTTTATTATCTAAGCCGTCTTTATACAACTTACAGTAACAGTTGCAAACTGTTGCAACTAGTCAACTATGCATAGTTGATTAGTTGCAGCAGTTTTCAACTGTTATTGTAAGTTGTGTAAAGACAGTTTATATAATAAAATATTTGATAAGTGTACACAACAGGATGGAAACCACACAATTTAAATTATTAAGCTCTAGTGGTTGGTGTCTTCAGGAAGCTACAGACCATTGTTTCTCAAACTGTGGAATGCAAATTATTAGATGAAATAGAGTGTTACTGTAATATGCACAGTTGCCCCAAAGTCAGTTACAATTTTCATACATTAACTGAGTGTTGCACCATTCTGTATTTGTAGGACAAAACAAGACTAAGTTCTTGTTAAAATGGAACACATGTGGCATAAGAATTTTTTATGTGTCTCCAGTTTGTTTTGTTATATGCAGTGTTTGTGAGTCAATGACACTCAGTTTCTTTAGAAGTACTGGGTACATATTTACAAGGTTTTTTTAACATATTCACTAGTCGGCAATATCGAAGTTGTGAAAACACTGTTCAGGATATATATTTGGGATATACCTGGTTCCAGTTTGGACAAATTGCCAATTATCCTGATTGAGGCTTTTAGAGTGTTCTTCACTATTTCCCTGTGAATTCCACATTAATATTGGTCATGATTGCCTTGTTCCAAATTTCTACCTGTTTACAAATATGAAAGTTTTCCCGTCTGATTTGATGCTGTATTATCGGTGCAGTTGAAGCTGCACTGTTCTGTAACCTAAGAATTAGTCAACAACATAAATTTCATTATTCACTGTGCAGTTTTATATATGTAATTCTCCAGTAAAGACCAACACGGTACATAATATTTGGTGGGAAAAAGAATTGAGTTCAGTATGCCTCCCACATGCTTTGGACAGGTTGGGCCATCATTATTGATCAAACATAGCATACAAAGCACAAATTACTTAAGTATTACATTAGAAACTGTTACCTGAAGTCATCTGACTTATTGCAGAGTATAATTTACATTAATATGTCAAAGTAATGTATAAAAATCCCATTATATCTAGTCCTTTAACCTAAAGTACATGTGATAATTAGCACAGCTTATGCCTTGTGAGCCAAAATTTTGTGGACTGGCTGCGTGATACACTAACCAGACTGAACAAAGCTGTGCATTGGTAGGTGCTGCTGAGTAAATGTATTGCGAATGAATGTGGTGGGTGTCACTTGACCCAATTTTATGTATTTGTGAAACTGATGTTTAAGTGTGTGTTGTGTGCCTTTTACAATTGTTGTTGCCCAGTGAGATGACAGACTGTAAGGAACAGAGAATTTGCTTCAAATTTTTCTTTGACCTTGAGAAAACAGCTTTTGAGACTTACAAAATGCTTAACGATGTCATCGTGATGAAGCCACGAGTACAGTACCAACCTCCACAGGGTATTCATGTTTATAAAGTGGCCAAACTTTGGTTGAAGATTTTAAATATTCACATTGCTGTTTGTTAAGTCAGACTGATTAAACTGCGGAAAAAGCATGAGTCATCCATGAGGATAAACGGCAGACAGTAAATGTTTGTAACGATATAGACCTCTTGCATGTGTCACGCTGACAAATGATTATTAAGCAAGGCATCCCAATTGTGTTTTAAATATACTAGTAAATACAACAAATACAAATCAAGTCTTTACACAACTTTGTTTATAAGTAATCAGCTGATGATTACTTATAAACAAAGTTGTATATAGACTTGATTTATATTTCTTTTATTTACTAACCAAAGATTTCAACATGAGTCAGATTGCTGCAAAATTTGTGTGCCATGTGCTGATAGAGGCCAGACACAACACTGACTTCCTGCAAGATCGGTCAGAAAGGGCAAAAAATTCCTTTCTAAGGTCATACAACAAGTTGAAAGTGGGATTTTGAACTTCATTGCCTGTGCATCATTGTAACATGATGTTTTGACTGTATTGCCCAGTATACAAAAATCTGGTTAACAAAGCTCGTAAGAAATTTTCTATGTAAAGAGAAATAAAACATGGTTTCCTATGTTTGGCATGAATTGTTAACATTTTGCAAAAGGAGTATTTAGGCATCCATACATCTGTATGGTAGTAAACAAGCATATATAAATGTATGCATATTAGATGTTTCTGCAGTACATGGGAAATATCGTTTGTGTTCTATGCACAAAAGCAATGAAATAAGCTCATGTAAATGTGGGTTCTTGGATGCTCATTTTCAAGCTATGGACCTTTGTGAGTACATTGGCTGTGCTCACATAGCGAGCCTCCACCCACAAGACTTGCTGCTCTCACACTTAACTATGATGCTGCTCAGTTTTGGAAGGTAATGTGATAATCACTGTACAGGTTCATTCATGCTGTGCTAAATGTTGTTGACAAACACATATGTGGAGATGCCTGATATGTGGATTATGTTTGGCCGTGGAAGTGGCAGTGTTATTGCAGCATGTCTTTTGTACCAGAACATGGTTCCTGGTCAATGAATTCCATTTTCTAACACTGATAAGCAGCAGGATGATGAAGACAAAGGACAGTGTTGACATCAAGTCTGGAAGCTGGAATCTTGGATGATATTATTGAACATCTTGGGGCCAGCATGTGGAGGACAGCAGCTGTTGAACACCTTGTCCATCTGACTGTTCAGTAGACCATCAATGACCAACTTGGGAGTAGGTCATGTAGATGAACAAAGTTCTTTGAATGTGTGTTTTGAGGGCTTTACAGTGGTATAACTGATGATTCCATTCTTCTGGGTAATCACATCCTGAAATTTGATGATAGGTCCTTGTGACTGTTTGAAGATGAGAATGCTACATTGCCTCAAAACATTTGGATCCAATTACCCATTTTTGGATCATCATATCCCAGAAAAATAGAATCCTCAAAGTTTCCTAGTGAAGGTGGAGTGGCCCAGAGGGTTCCAGGAAGTTAAGGTTCCCAGATTTCATGACAATGGCACAGGATGGTGGTAAGTTTGTCAGCCTTACACACCGGCCGCCTTTACCCCCAGAAAATGCTTCTGGTACTCATTTCTATTAGAGGCGATCGAAAGGATTTAATGTCAATGAAAAATTCCAATGACATCAGCTGGGATCGAACCAGCGACCTTCCAATTTGTTGCACAGCACCTTAACCACTGTGCTACCGTGGTCCCCAGAGTTTCCTAGTGTTTCAGCAAACATTACAGTTGCCATGATCAGGGTGTGTAATGTATGTGTTATCTGGGGGTCCTTAGAGGGAGCTGGAACTTAAATATTGGAATATTGAATAGAATTTTATTTCAGCGTTTAAGAAGACTTGCAGCTTAGGTGTGACATTACATTGCAGAAAAATGCAGTTAAGTAAATATTTCAATGCTGGGATAACAAGTTAATCTGGTTCATAAGTAAACAGCAGCATTTTCCTTGTGTGTATTCTTATGTGCTATAGGAATTTCTGTACAGGAAATGGCAAGTCTATATGTAAGCAGGATGTAACTTGGCTTTCCACTTCCTTATACATGTTATCTGTTCAGCTTCATTTGTATCAAGTTGCATTAGCTAGTCCTATGCTATAGTTCTGTCTTCTTTATTTTATAATTTACACTTTTTAAACACATAGCAGAGTAGTTACTGTTTGACTTGTGTTTGACTGAGATTTAAATGTTTCAGAATTAACTGATTTAATCACAGATATTTTGCATGTTGATGACAATATTAGAGCCAGTAGTGCAATTTATAAGAAACTTGTGTATGAACAGGCATGCACCCATAATTTTTCACTGGGGGGGGGGCTGACTCTGAGGTTATATATATGTTTTGTTTGATTTTAAAAACTATGTTATAAAAATCATGTTACGAATATAACTTTAACGTAACATTATTTGCAAGCGCATTTATATACGTATAAATATAACTACATGTTCCATGACTTACCTAAATCAAATCACAAGGTTTAGTTGCGGAAAGCGACTAAAATTTCGTCATGTCCATCTGTCCGTCCTACCGCATAGAACATCTCGGCTCCCACTAGACGAGTTTTCATGAAATTTGATATTTAAGTATTATTCGAAAATCCATTGAGAAAATTAATTAAAATCTGTCAAGAATAACGCGTACTTTATGTGAAGACAAATATACATTTATGATCATCTCACTCAATTCTTTTTAGAATGAAGAACGTTTCAGACGAAAAGTGTAGATAAAATCAAAGCACATTTTATGTTCAATAACTCCCCCCACCCCGAAAGTGATGTCGTTTATGAGATAAGGTGGAAAAATATTGTAGAACTGGGCAGGCTACAGATGACAGTATGTCGCATGCTCAATACTGCTTGTGCACGGCAATAGTGGTTGCATGATTGCGCTTCGCTGTTACGTTATACGTACATTGCCTGTCCTGTTTAAGTTCATCTAAGACTTAGTAGCTATTTTACTTCATTTTTCAAAATTTGTATGTACTACTCATCAGCCAGTTTCTGTGGCTAATTTCGTACGAAGGGTAAATCACAGAAAGTTATTGTCATCGTGTCTAAAAAATCCGCGTTTCTTTAAAATTTCTATTTATGCGGAGACTGCAGCCTTGGCGGGCCCCCCCCCCCCGGGTACACGCCTGCTTATAAAGGAGGGATATTTTGTGAGTGTGAAGGTAACATTGTATCCCCCAAATGAGAATAACTTACGCGAACATGAAGTTGACATAACAATTTACATGGTCACTAAAATTACCGTATGTGTCAATATATGTTCCTGTGATTCTCGTTTTTGTAACTTTTTTAAAAATCCATTTTTTATTAATATTACACTATTAGGGATCAGGGATCACTACATGTTCGTACCCTTTAATATCTTGCTACCATAACAGCACCCTACCAAAAATATGAAGTCAGTGTGGCAGCAAATCTTGGTTCTTGTAATGCTCGGTTCAGAATTTTATTAATATGATGGATTTTTACAAGAAATCGTGCACCCATTTTTAAAGATTTTTGTGAATATTTTTATTAACAGCATACAAAACGTGCAGAATTTGTTAATATTATGGTTTCATGGTCATAACTGATGGCCATCTTCAGTTTTAATATGGGATTGGTTTATAAACACATAACAGAATCTGTATGACACATTTTGTTTGTGTGTGCACAGAAAGCTGTGAACCGGTTAACACCTTGTTTTCCAGAAAAGGGACATTTATATGGGCACAGGTTTTGCACATAAAATATTACGTGAAGTAGTCACTCTTTAGAACAGGGTTACTGAACCTATGTCACGCGTTCCCAAAATGGCACACCGAAAGATATCCTTGGCATGTGACATTCACTGCTGTCCCATTTTTGTGTTTAATTTCTTTTTCCCGACACATATCTGACTGTGTAGAGATTGTGTATGAATTACCGTTGCTACCTCCAAATAACACTGTGAATGAAACATTTTTATGCAAATCGGGAGCGGTAGGAAGTGCTGACTGGGTATTTATCATTGGAGCGTCGGCCTGGCGGTGACTGGGCGAATACATGCCATTGGACAAAATGTTTTACAATCTATTTGAAGAGGCAGGAGTAAAAACCCCCATTTACATTCACATTTTCTTCCTTTTCGCATCCTTCGAAGAGGCATTTATTAGAAATATATAATTATACTGTGCACTAATCGTAGAATTATAATATGCATTCATGATAATAATACAGTAATTAATAATAATTATGACAGACTCCAGGACCTTATTCTGCTCTTCAAAATTACCATGACCACCCGACAGGATTTCTTTGAAACTTATTGACATTTTGGGCACGCGTGCTGAAAAACTTTGGCTAGTCCTACTATAGAGCGTAGTGGTTGTTACAGGTATCCTTTACATTAACGCCAGAAACATGCATTTTCCCCAGAGTATGTGCTTATGGCTATCATATGATGATCAAAATCAACAGCACAACAGTGACTAGAAAATCTAAATGTTCTGGGATGTGACACCTTGTCAATTGAAAAGTAGTTGCCAATGTTATGGGGCAGGAAGCTCCTCCGCAGCGTCAGTAACTGTTTACAAATTGACATGATTACATTTCCCGGAGGACTTCAATTGGAATATTCATCAACATCACTGTGAGAACCCCACATCTCGCATCGTTAACTATTTAGTCTTCGTAATGAAAACGTATTTTGTTTTCCGTAGATAGCAATAGAATTATTAAATATTATTTACATGACTTTCAGGCTTTACAGTGTTATTAATTTATAGTTTGTGCTAAATTGTCTGTAGTGATGGAGGACTTTAAAGAAAAGTGAATATTTTCACTGGATTTTATGCTTGTTGTTGGTACATACATGACAGTTAAAACATTTAGGTCTGTGCCTTGTCGAGTCATTTTATGTTCTTGTTTGGATACTGTAAATAACTGTGGTTACTATCTTGTGTTGTAAGCTGAAATGTTGCTGTTTTATTCAGCATGTTTGTGTTCTTAAAATCTTCAACGACAATCACATTTTGATTTCATAATTCTTTACACTCACACTTTTAAATGTTTATACGTACATTATGTCGAATTAATTTTGTAGGCATTAATAACCCAGTCTACACATAAGAATAAATTACGGCGTTTCCTCGATTATAAGACGCATTTTTTTCACGTTAAGATTTCTTAAAATTGGATGCGTCTTGTGATTGATGACGTCTAAGAAAAAAGTATATTGCATGTCTAAAGCGCAAGGAAAATCTTCATTTTCATAACTTTAGTTATGGGGCGATGAACACTATTGAGGTAGCAATAAAGGAGATCCCGGAAGTATTTCTGTGTATATTACCATTGTTAGTTATGTCGTTACGTGTTACTGTATGGCTTGGAGGCTGAAAATACTAAGTACAGTTGAACTCTGTTATAACACCATCCCTTTGTGAGAGACACCGTCTGTATTGTCATAGGCTGTGTGATACCGGACTTACGCCGCCGTGTACAAGATCTTCGCTCTTCTGTGATGTTACGTATTTACCAACGTTTCGGGAGAACCAATCGCTAACTACCTACCAATCAACGTTACGTAACATCCCAGAAGAGCGAATATCTCGCGTTATACATTCTGTGTTACAAACTAGTTCCCCATAAGGCACGTGTTGTTTGCCTTGCTTAATACGTATGACATACATAACATCATCTGCCTCGGATATAATGACATTTCTTGTTATCGGTCCCCATATTCGTGCCGGCCTTAGCAAACGCGAGATCCGATCGCAATCCTTGTGTCGGGCAACACAACTTGCATCCTTTTTGAAAAAGACATGTTCATACACATATATTTCTTTAAAATAAATAATT
>Ga0123355_10012731_pt1 | contig 13043 bp, 12 predicted proteins | sample TergutEmb28metaG_3_FD_89872 | JGI IMG/M metagenome (GOLD analysis project Ga0123355, IMG submission 89872) | Embiratermes neotenicus P1 segment gut microbial communities from Petit-Saut dam, French Guiana - Emb289 P1 | ecosystem: Host-associated > Arthropoda: Insects > Digestive system > Gut ... | reverse complement strand
TTTTGCCTCACTTAGTCTGGGGAACTTTTCTCGTAAGTAAGTAAAGGCAGCTTCTTCTTGGTTCATGGCCTTTACAAAATTTTTCATCAGACCAAGCTTTAAATACATGAATGGCAACAAAATTTTACTCGGTTCCACTAGTGGTTGATTTTCCACATTCATGATTCCTGATTCCAGAGATTTTCTGGCAGACCAATATTGTCTTGAGTAATGAAGAGGCTGACCTCTGCTGTCCCATTCACAAATAAAGCAGCAATATTTTGTGAATCCTTGTTGTAGTCAAAGTAGTAAGGCAATCACTTTTAGGTCACCACAGATTTGCCATTTGAATTTATCATAAGTAATGGCTTCCATCAGAATCTTCATGTTCTCATATGACCCCTTATTATGCATTGAATGATCAACAGGAATAGAATGTAGGGTGTTGGCATTGTGAAGGAGAACTGCTTTGAGACTCAACTAAGACGAGTCTATAAAGAGTTGCCAGTCCAGAGGATTGTGATCAATATTGAGTGTTTGCATCAGGTCATCAATATCAGTGCAAACAACAAGGTCCCTTTCCATTTTAAAGAAATGAACTGGATCTTCATGCCTTTTACGATACACAGAAATCATTACTCATCATCTGGGAGCGCAGTGCTGACACATGTATCCCTTCCCAAGTAACTATTTTATACATTAAGCCACACTTCATGTATCATGACAACTAGAGCCGAGAATTGAATTCTAAGGCCATATTTGGTTTCAGCACGTTGAATTGAAGATGAATCAACTATTTTGGTTACAGATACATTTTGTATGTTGACCAGTGTTATTGCACCATAAATAGACATTATATATTGCCTCTAATTAACTGGATGGCACAATGATAGACTTGTATCCTGGGGTTAATTAAAAAGATGTCAGATCCCAGTACATGTATTAACAACCAAATAGGCTCAGTGATGATAACATATTTTTGGCGGAATCTGGCTTGAATATTATTTGGGTTACCAGTTGTCCAGAAGGTGACTTTTTGTACCAGAACCTTGAAGAATATGAACATCTTCTTCAATATTTTTACTTAACCATTCTTTCATATGGCTCAAATTTATATATATATATATATATATATATATATATGTATACATATATAATGAGTTTAATATTATTCTAATTAATTATATAATCAGCTGAATTTCTCAGGTTTTTGTAAAATTTTCAGGATATCCCAAGAAATGTTATGATAATACTGTATACAACAAGCTATGAGCATGTGGCTCTCTTATTTTTGCCCTTTTATAATTTTCGTTGTGTTATTCTATATCCTGTCTCTATTCTCTGAACATAGTTATTAAATATTTGTTGTAACTTATTTTTCTGTCAGAAGATTCTCGATTAAAATTAAGTGAGGTTCCACGTGGATTGCATAAGTTCCGATGAATCTAGGGTTAGTACCTTAAAATAGGTCCTAGATTCTTCCTTTCCCACCATTGCATATTAGCCATTACAAATACGATACTTTCAATTATATATAAAATATGAAGTTGTGAAAATGTAACTAAGAACTAATTAAAATTTATCATTTCAATGTGGGTGACACATGCAGAGTTATTGAAACGGTCAAGGGTACCTCAGTCAATAACTTGACAGGTTAAGGGCCATATGATGGGTTCTATTGGAAGAGGAAGGGATTTTTGTTTTGGCTGCTGTCAAGAGGCAGGTGCTGAGGCCCAGTTGGACTCCTTCTGTCTCTCCATAAAGCAACCACAGGATGAAGCTGACTAGTAACTTCTATGTATTGCTGAGGTTAAGAATAATGGTGCTTCATCTCTGTGCCTCCATACACCTTGCAGGTGTCATGCTCAAAACAGAGATAACTTTAACTCTACAACCCCTGTGACTTACCTAGAGTCAGTTGTCCGGGCATGGAACGTGTTACAGGAATGCACATGCGTTTTCCAGTGGTGATATTCACTTTGGGGAAGTAAGGGTCATCATCTGGTACTGGGATTGGAAAGCACTCGGGATGTACTGATGTCATTGCATCACAAGGCTGGCAGTCTAAAATTGACTCTCCAACAAATCCTAAATACAAGAAAAACACGCACTTGTCATAAGACAATATAAATACCTGGCACTACAATTAATAATAATTTATAATGATTGCACATATGTTTCTCACTACTGTAATAATTCTTTCCAAGTTGATGCTTTCCAACATACTTTTCCACTAAATTCTCTGTGCTGTCCCTATTTTCTAAATCTGATTACCTGAAATAGCCTCTTACCAACTTTACTATACTGCTACATAAGCTGTATAAATTACAAGTGTTTTGAACAGTAGCATTCCCCATTACTCATTTGCAGAATCACTTTAATGTGTACCAAACTCTTTGCCAAATGTCATCAGGATCATGAGATGAAGGATCAGATGCACAGAATATGTAGTGCACATGGAAAACACATGAAATGTAATCAGTGTTTTGATGCAGGGTGTGAAAGGAACAGGCTTCTTAAAGGAATGTGGCATGGGTACCTAGAAAATGTTAAACTGGATCCTAAAGAAATAGTATGAATGAATGTGGACTTGGTGCTTACTCAGGCAGATGATCTGAGGTGTAACACACAGAGTAAAATCCACTGCTGGTTTGTTGCTAAACAACTGTGTGCTCTGCACTGAATTTAGCAATGTCTGTGGTATGTACAAGACATTCTAGCATGCAGCATGGAAGCAGTAAATAATGGTAAAGTTGTGTAATACTTAGTCCTTTCATTTTCAAAACATGAATTTAATAATAAGAGTAATTCAATGTTTTTTCTTCCAGTGCACTAAATTTCATGTGCTACTGAAGAGGATAAAGCACCCTACTGTTATTTGTATTGTTTAGGAAGTTTATTTTAGATGTGTGTAGTAGAAGATAAATCTAATATGTGTAGTAGTTACAAACATGAAGGTCAAATTTGTATTAGAAATAATAACAGTTTAATTATTTCCATGTGGCACAAGAAAAACCTGGAAAAGATCAAGTGTTTTATCTTGCCTGAAATAAATGAATCTTCCACTTTCATGAGGTGTGCAAAATCACTAAAAGCAAATGTTTTACATCCTTTAAGCCTTGCTAAGATTTGTACCTTTATTAACAGGAGTGTGTGTGAGGTCATGGTCCAGAAGCTGTGCATACTGCATGAACATGAGGGAGTAGCGCACATGGGGGCGAGTGGTGTCTGGGTGCACACTTACAGAGATAAGCCGTGGGCTGGGCAAGGGCTCGCCAGTCACAGACATGGCTCGTGGACTGCCAACACCTGCAACACATCAAGGTCCTTCAAGAGTTTTCTGTTTCTTATTGATTGTGGCAGTATATTCCTTTGAAACTTCAGGATCGGATTACCCAGTGACATAGTATCTTCTTTAGAAGACCAAAATCCTCAGTCACACCACTGTGAGAACCTCAAAACTTGTAGTATTTTGATTCAAGTCATGACTCATGCTTCAAAACTCATAAGTTTAATCAAATTTCCCCAAAATAGCTTAGCATGAAAATACACTATGACATAAAATCTCATAATTTATACAACTTTCATTCAAAATATTATTCAATATATTGTACCAATTTTATGCCAAAATGTGTTCCTGTTTACAGTGCAAGTATCCTCTTGCTCATTATTTCTGTCAAAAATAACACATGTTTCTCTGTGCTGCTGATGATCTGTGTCATCATGCCTCATAATGCAAAATAAATGATGAACAATGTATTTGGTTTTCACCATTTTTGTATTTCAGCTGGCTTACTTGGCCAGTGAAACAACATGAACGTTCAGTCAGTTACAACAAAAGATTACTTCTGAGGCATGCCTATGAGTTACTGCAGTTTAAGACCTGTGCAAGCTCAATTAAAGGAGGCAGGTGGCTGTTGATATTCTAGCAGCCTAGACTGTCATGTGATGAACTGTACAATCAATCTGTCTTGCCTTTCACAACTTTATATATATATATATATATATATATATATATATATATATATACACACACTATTATACATATATACATGTACAAGTAATTTCAAGTTTCTTAAAACAATGGATTACCCTAACCCAGGCGACATATAATGCATGTTCTAATGTTAAATATTTCAAACAGATTTGTGCACTGTTCTGGCAAGTCACAAGAAAGCACTGCTTGTACATATGGTGTCAGTCCTAGAACATTAAAGTGGGTTGTAAGTAGATAATCTAAGAATGTAGATGTGTCTTTCTTAGCATGGCAAGCTGTCGCTGTCCAGCTTTCTCTTCCAGTCCTAAAAAAGTCTACTTTACCATCGTTATATGCTGGTGGTAATAGTCTGACAAATGCTCTTAGGGATTTGCCCCATTCTGGGTGACGCAGGTTGTTGCACCAGCCAGTAATGCTCTGGTAACGACTGGTGTGGTCACAGGGCAGAGTTTGCTCATCACAGCGGAATACTCTTGGGATCTCCAGAGTATCACCAAGATCAATGTTAGGTAAGACTGCCATAAGTTCACGCAGATCCCGGGGAGCTACAACACTGCGCCCTGTTTCTTGATCCTGAAGCTGTCTGCGCACATCCCGAGAAAATAAAACCACCACAAATTTTACAATATCTTTTGCATATCTAAGTCAGTGTACAGTTACATTTATTGCACAAGGGCCATTTGGAAAATTCCAAAAACTGCACAGATAACAAACCAAATATAATCTGTAACAGTCCCTGTCTTTCAAAGAAAATTTATTTTATATTAGGCAATTATGGGGGTAAAATATATATATTAATTCATTATTAGTATTATTTCCATACCATTAATGTAGCAATTAATTACAATTAAATGTTTATGATAACATTATTTTTGAAGAATGGAAGAACGTTAGTGAGAAGCTTTCCACTGTTTTTGTCACTGACAATTTTGTAAGAAAAACACAGTTTTGTATTCCACAAAATTATGTTTGACATCCATTTGTAGTGATTATTATTAGAAAATACAAGGTGGTTCAAACATGACCGGGACTGTTTGTTTGTAAATCTGGTGACATCAGTCCCGGTCATATTTGAACCACCTTGTACTTAAAAACTGAAAAAGTGAGGAGAATCAGTTTGATATGTTCCATGCATAAAATGTGTTAAAAAGGCCACCAAATGCACTTTGGTTTTATGAATGTAATTTTATTACATAGTGACCACCGACATGTTTCAGTCACTCATATGGTCATATTTGTATTCATATTCATTTATTCAGTATTCCAGAGATCCACCAAAGTGGATATAGAACTTGTCATAAGATAACAACAGGCACGGTACAGAATGAGTCTTGACAATACAATACATGTAATAATAATTTATGAATATAATACATAAATAAGACACATCAAGTTTATACAAGGAAATGTGATGAGCTCATAATAGACAATCAATGAATACTTATATAATGTATATAGAAAGAAACTCTAAAATAGTACAGTACCATTATAATAAGGAATTTTGTGATACAGTACATAATTCATGTTTCAGGATGGTACAAGCTGTTAAAAACTGTGGAGTTATACAAACATATTATAAATATATTCATATTCTTTCCTTACCACCCTGAGGATGGCCACATTAGTGGCCGAAACATATCGGTGGTCACTATGAAATAAAATTACATTCAAACAACCAAAGTACGTTTTCGGTCACTTTAATAAATTTTGTGCAGTAAGCAGAATGCTGTGGCTTATCATACTTTTCCCTCACCTCCCACTGTTAAATTTTGGAAATTTTCCACTAAAAAATGTTACTATGTAATACATATGAAGCACGTTATAACATAAATAATGTTTACAAAATTTTACAGTGCTTGCAGATTTCACCGTATTACTATAGAACTTGTCCTTCATTCTAACCTGGGAAGGTGAGATTGTTCGAAAAACATCACTGCCCACAGACGAAGGTCAGGCAGCCTGCATGTTGCTCAGCACTGATTTATGTCATGCCTAGCCTACAATTAATTTAGTCTCGATGTTTGAGGAAACTTACATGTTGTCATAACAACGTTTAAACAAAGGCAATGATCAGAGACAATTTTGATAAAGAAATGGTCTCTCATCTAAACAAATCCCTCATTTTTGTGGAATATGTATTAAATTGAATTTCTATGGTCAGAGTACCTCATCACAGTCTCTATCCTGAGCCACATGAGTGCCACTCACACACTACGTCTTTAAGATTCGTTTTAATATTATCCTCCAATCTACATTTCAGTATTCCAAGTTGTTTCGTACAATTGTATTGTCTGATCACATGTTTTTAGTACATTTCTTATCCTTCTCATGCCTGCTGCTCGTTCTGTCCACCTCACCCTCCTTCATTTATTCATTCTTATAACATAAGATAATAGAAGCAATCAAGGCATGCAGTGGTGCTGTTGGTTGAGACATTGCATTACAAGCTGATTACCAGTGGTGTCATTAGGATTTCTCATTGACATCATCCTTCCAGCTGCACTATGGCCTTGGGGGTCAACTCAGCTTCTAAGAGAAACGTGTACTAGGAGTATTTCCTCAGGGGTAAAGATGGCCGATGCATACAGCTGACAACCTTACCACCTTCATGTGCTGACTGTCAGAAAATCTTGGAACTTCATCCTCCTGGAACCCTTAGGGCCTGTCCAGGCCTGTGTAGGGATTGCTTTATCCTTTTTTATCTTTTTACCAGATACTATTGCTGTGCTATCTAAGATGCATACTATCTTTTCCCACTAAAAAAATAAGATATGGGTTTGAATGACTTAGTGGCATGACAGTGATATTTGCTTATTTTTCTGCTTTTTTATTGTCCTGTGTCAGTAGAAACTTTTTTAAGGACTGATCCTTTGTCTAAGGATTTGTAATAAATACATATTTGCAAGTAATATTCATAAATCCACAAAAATAGTAGGCCCTCCATCTCACTGGGCTTTATCACCATCGAGATACAGAGAACATTTATATCACCAGACTGAGCACTGCAGAGTATGCAGTGATGTTTTCTGCTCTATGGGCAGTAGCCCAATGGCAAAATATATGATGTGTGAATAATGTATGGAGACAAGTACAAAATCTAATATAATAATAGAATTTACACTGTCTGATAATTTAAAATACCAACTGTACCCTCTAATAACTTAAGGAAGATATCTGAGAAGTCTTTATGGTTGTGCTGCTTACCCCTGCAAGAAACTGTTCACAAATCTAGCTGAAGCAAACTGAAGTACAAGCGATGTATTGGCTATTTCAGCTGCTTGTCTTTTTGGGCGGTTGAAACTGAATGCTGTTCCAACTGGAGACAGTGGGTCAGCAGTTCGACCTGCGTTACACACAAATACAATGCCATGAAGAAATATTTAAATCACATTTTTGAAATGTTGCTGCTTAATTATGATGTGTAGGACTGTGCTGACTTGTCTAGTGTCACTTACACAGCAAAATTACCCAGTGGGCCAAGAGAAGAAATTGCTGAACGTTTTTGTTCTACTGGGAAATGTATACATATAAGTGAAACAACTACCTACCTTCCTAACAACATAACTACATAACTAGACACAACAGATTTCTTCTTGAAAAAACTACACATTCCTCATCATTTGCTATGAACAGAAGGAGATATTCTCAGTGTTTTTTTTTTGTTCTAAGGTAATATTAAAATGACAAATGGTTGAAAATGAAGTAATATAGAAACCATTTGTATGTAGAAATGACAAAGTGAATGATCAGTTTGATTAGGAGATAACAAATAAAGGCAATCTTATGATTCAGTAAGTGTTGTTTTGATAGGGCAATCCAGGAGGCTGCAACAGGCAGGTTACCATACAGGACCGTGATGGAGAACCCAGGAATATACAGGATTTTAATGAATAAATATTCTGAAAAACACCCACTTGAAGAATATGGGAGGATAACTTTGAGATAGATCTAATGAAGTTGAACTGTGAAGACAGCAAGTAGGATGATCTAGTCTGGGATAATTATCAGTGAATGTCTGTGGTATCAGTGACAGTGAAACTGCTGGCCATATAAGGGCTAGAGACAGTGGCGTAAATAACCGGTTAGGTCCCTCACGACTTGATAATCAGGGGCCCCTGTATAATTATGAGGGAAATTGCTCCCACATCTCATAATGCAGATTCAGAATACCACCTTGTGCCAGGAGAACAAACTCTGGCTTGAAAGTACTCACAATAAGTTTTGGTGTTTTTTATGTTTGGGGGCCCCCCCTAAGCCATGGGTCCACCGGCATCCCGGGTTCCGCAGGGGTCTTATATAACGCCACTGGCTGGAGGATATTTCTCAATTTGTTGCTCTAGGGAATTGTCATGTTCCCAAAATATATATCTAGCATTACCTTTCTGAACGAAATTTCATAAAGTAAACATACGTTGTTCCCAGAGGTCCATTTCCTGTTGTAATATTTTGTGAACGTCTTTCTTTGCCCGAGCCACGGATTCCGCTAGCAAAGTCCCTGACACTATGAAATGTGGGTTGCTAGTGCTCCAGGGGCTCAAATCCATGTGGTTAATTACTGCACCTGAACAGACTGCCATAGCATTTCTGAAATCAATCATATCTGTATATCAACAACCCCTAAAAATGCCATAATGCTGTCATTTTAATGACTTCCCAAGTTTTATCAAGCAAATGCTTGGTCAGTAACTTAAGAGGTCACTACCTCTTTTTTCGCACAAAAGTTCAATCTATTTTTAAATCTATTATGACAGATATGACGTCATGTTGATGGGCAAACATCTGCCTGCGGTTAAGTGCAGACTACTGCCCAATACTTTGGAGGAATCTGTAAAGAAAATGACTTACAAAAATGGATCCTTGTCGAGGAACACGAGCGGCTGCACTTCATGGATGTCATCAGCATTGTTACAGATGACCCTAGCCAGACTGGTCTTACGGATCTCATTTAACTGTTCTAAAAATCAGAAGGCATGTAAGAATTTAGGCAGCTAAGAACTGTTTTGTAATCTAATTTGTTCTGGTCTAAAAATCCAAAGAAGGCTATGGAAGAACAAAGTGATGAGAACTTACATTTAATGTATGCAATCTGTATACTATTTATGACAGAATTTACTTTCATGCTCCTTGCAGGCCCACATGCAGGCCGATCTCAAAAGGAGTGGGAAAACATCAGGCATGGAACAAAAGCAACTTTTTCATTAAGAGCGTTCCATTTCTGATGATGTGCAAATCAATTAAATTAACTTAAAACAACTTGTCTTGAGATGATGATTACTGCCCAGCAGGTCTTTTTTGGAACCCTGTGGTCCATTACACTGCTCAAGAGAGCACACAAACTGAACCGTACTCTCAACCTGTTGAATCCAGCCAATATCCTCAATACATATGTATTTAACATGTGTTTTCATAGTCTGACAAAAATTTTCATCACACTTCTCATAGTACCTATGTGTGCTACATGGCTTACTCACTTCATCTTCCTAATCTGAATAAACTAATAACATTTGGTAAAGGTAATTAATTATAAAGCTCTTCATTATACATTTCTGTCCAACACTTTCTTATTCCCTCTTGAGTCCAATTTTCTCCTCAGTGCTCCGTTTCATACTTTTCCCTTCCGTCCAACAAACCAAGGTTCACAACCACATTGAGCAACCAGAAATATTTAACAAGACTGTGATTTTGTTTAGATGAATCTACCTTTGGAGAAGGAGGAGGGAGGCAGGTCATTCTCATACCAATAGCGGTCACCACGTCTGAGATAGTGGAATTGTCGACCAAGCAGACAGCCAAACGTGGGCCCAACGACCGAGCCTTCAGTAGGCGTTTCTCCAAGAGCTCCAGTGAACAAGTCAATGTCACTCACGTTCCTAGAGCAAAAATACGGAATGTGCACTTTTGCTGCACAGCATAAATCCAACAAGTTTCATATCAGAAGTAAGGAAATTCTGTCTATATTACATTTTGAGTATAAGAAACTCAAAAATGTGTTGAGAAGAAACTTGGAAACATCTTGTCAGTGTTACATGCAAATCAGTGTTTTAATAGTACACTTCACAGAGTAATGTGTTGATTGTACTTCATTCATTCCCTCCTGTCCATGTCCTCTTGCTGACTATGGGAACAAGCGAATTAATGGCTGGTTTTTTGAAAATATGGAACTAGCATTTGACAGTGACTTTGGAATTAGAGGCAATTTGCATCTGAAATACAGGTACCAAGGTTATGTGCTGCCTGATGTAACAGAAGTACCTGTAAACTTTACGGAGTGATGACACAACATGAACTGACATCACATCGGTGAGGTCATGGAAGCTGGTCACAGAGGATAGACCACAGAACTGCCTCCAACTGACATATCCAGGCAATCCGTGGTCCCTACCGTGCTGTATAACTTGGGCCGCAAGGTCCAGGCCACCACCTGGATCAGTCAAAGAAATTATAAATATGTGTGTTATATCTCCAGTTTCCATACAATATTATGAAATGTTGCTTAGGCAGAAGGGAACATTACCTTTAACCACTGCCAAGGAACAGAAATTCCTCAAAACGTTGTCACTCATTTGAGAGAAAAAAAGTCACTATCATGGAGCCCATTTTCTCTTTCTTTTGTATGTTTGTCATTTCGTTGTATTACTGCATTATAAATGGTATTTATACTCCGTAAAACACAACTTATTATTAGTAAACGATGTGCCAATTTACTCTAGGAACATGTTTCGACAAAATTAATCATTATGTGGCTAACCTTTGAATATACAGAAATTCAAAAAAATTCTGAAATGGCATAAATTCCTACCAAATACAGGTATGCGCCGCATAACGACGTTTTGGTCAACGATGGACCGCATATACGAAGGTGGTCCCGTAAATTTATAATATTATAATATAATATTATAACACTATTGTGTTACAATTGCCTACAATATTCAGTACAGTAACATGTTATACAGGTTTGTAGCCTAGAAGCAATCGGCTATACCATATAGCCTAGGTGTGTAGATGGCTATACTATCTGGATTTGTATAAGCACACGTTCGCACAACGACGAAATAGCCTAAAGACGCATTCCTCAGAACGTATCCCCGTCGTTAAGTGACGCATATCTGGAATATTTACTTTATCTAGTGGGAAATTAGATCTCATTCTCGGTACTAATGACTTCTATACCTTCATTAGAGTTTTGGAACATATGATTTGTCATGACTTCATTAATAAATTCGTCCTCCTTCTGCGCAGGAGCATGCAAAAGTCCCTGCAGGACTCTGTCCAGGCCACCTGGCTCATACAGTTGAAACGGGGCATAGAATGAGGACATGATGGACTTGTCAGTCACAATGCGACCCACCTGTAACGACAATATATTGTGAGAATTTACTAAATGTACGTCAAACGATAGAAGTTGACTCTTAACCCTAGAATTATGTTTACTTGAATATTACTTAAAACAGGAGCCGGACAGTGTTATGACGTCACGAAGAATATAATATGCTAACTATGGCTCTTATGGCGGTGATGAACATGTGAGGTCTGGATTTAGATGTAAATTTAGAACGATGATATCAGCAAAGGAGGGATTGATATAGGGTTTCGCTGTTTCTGCGCTGAGTCACCCGACGAAATGTGGCCATTGGCCGGAACAAGGCTGTGTACTGAACAAAAGCGCTAACCTTGCTGCAGATACAGTTCATCTCCAATAATTAGCTTATTCGTACACACAATAGCTAGCCTAACACACTTTGTGACATAATCTAATATAAGCTGTAAAGAAACACACTGACAATATCACAAAGTACCTAAGTGCCATATTAACTCAATAATAACATTACTACGGCATTGTCGAAGTTTGTAACTCGACAACCCACTATCATAATGGCAAATACACTTACTCTAATGTTTATTAGACCGTGAATCTTTGTGATAACTGAAGAATAAAAAAAAAACTAGATGCCACTTATTATTTTATTGTACTTCTTATTGGCTCAACATGTTTCGGGCATTACTATGCCCATCATCAGGAGCTCGCGGTTAGGCTGGAGTAGTGTCCGGGCTGCAGCCCGGACACTACTCCAGCCTAACCGCACCTAACCTCCAACATACAACAAACCAAGAGCGAAACGACCAATGTGGTAATCAACATCATAGTCGCGAGCTCCTGATGAAGGGCATAGTAATGACCGAAACATGTTGAGCCTATAAGAAGTGCAATAAAATAATAAGTGGCATCTAGTTGGTTTTCTATTCTTCAATTAACTCTTACTCTACTACAATACGCACTAATTACTCTAACAAAGAACGTACTTTAACACATTAACAGACGCGCCGCATACCTACCCGACACAGTAACTCAGTAATTAAAAAAGTCTAAGGTACTAAAAGATTTACTGAGGCCCCGTATAACGCACAGTCCGTGCACAAAAATTCGGTCCTTAAAGATTTCATAATCCGAAAATGGCAGTGACATAAACATACAAGTACACTACTTGTCGATTTGTACCTTTTCTTGCTTCCTGCAAATGATGATTGTTTATGTCACATATCAAGTAAGCAAAGAGATCAGTACGTGTAATTAATTTTAAGAGAATCTTAAATTAATATAAATGACTTGTCCAAGACGTCGCTTGAACGTCCAAAATTCAGTAGTAGACACGTTGGTAGAAGGCTAGAATTAATGTAAATAACAAGCACTCAACTTCGAGTCATGTAATGTTATATTCTCTTTTGAATATGTACACAATCACGCATTTAAATCTAATGTATATTGGACCGTGCATCATTGTGATAGTTGAAGAATAAGAGACCAACTTGATGTCACAATTTATTAAGTTTTATTTCACTTCTTCTATGCTCGACATGTTTCGGGCATTAATATACGAGTATCTATCATCAGGAGCCTGCGAAACTCCAACACACATCGAAACAAGAACACACAACCAAAGTGGTGATCAAATAGAAAAGTCGCAGGCTCCTGATGATGGATGTATTAATGTCCGAAACATGTCGAGCATAGAAGAAGTGAAATAAAACTTAATAAATTTTGACATCAAGTTGGTCTCTTATTCTTCAA
>Ga0123355_10012730_pt1 | contig 13043 bp, 11 predicted proteins | sample TergutEmb28metaG_3_FD_89872 | JGI IMG/M metagenome (GOLD analysis project Ga0123355, IMG submission 89872) | Embiratermes neotenicus P1 segment gut microbial communities from Petit-Saut dam, French Guiana - Emb289 P1 | ecosystem: Host-associated > Arthropoda: Insects > Digestive system > Gut ... | reverse complement strand
TTAGGGTAAGGCCCCAAGGTTTTGATTTTCATGAGTTTGCCTTGTGTTCCCTCTATTGTTGTGCACATTATACCTTTGACACCTGTATAATGCTAGGTTAAACTCACAAAAAAATACATTAGGAGCAACCCCATGCCTCAAGAACTGATAAAACCTCCGGTAGAAGTGCAATTCGCTCAAGAGCTAAAAAATCTCCAGGATGTAGATGCGAAGAATCCTAAACCCGAAAACTGGCTACTTAGTCCAAAGGCCGTCCGTAGTTTTATCCTTGGAGATAAAAAGGCAGGCATTTCTCAGAAATATTTCGGAAATGACGCGCTGGTGGAGCGGTGTATCATTACACTTGCGGGTAATCGCGGGTTGATGCTTGTGGGTGAACCTGGTACGGCAAAAACTATGCTTTCTGAGCTGCTGTCTGCTGCGATTTCTGGTAATAGTGTCAATACGATACAGGGGACTGCTGGTACTACTGACGACAACATAAAGTACTCCTGGAATTATGCTTTGCTTCTTGCAAAGGGCGCGTCTCGGGAATCGTTGGTTCCGGCACCTTTGTACATTGGTATGGAAAAGGGTATTATCACCCGTTTTGAAGAAATCACACGCTGCTCAGCCGAGATTCAGGATACATTAATCAGTGTTATGAGTGATAAAGTGCTGTCTATTCCTGAGTTAGGTGAAGATGGATTCTTGTTTGCTAAGCCTGGATTTAATATCATCGGCACAGCCAATACTCGCGACCGCGGGGTCAATGAAATGTCGTCCGCCCTTAAACGGCGTTTTAACTTCGAGACTGTTTTTCCTATAAATAACGTAGCACTCGAATGTCAAATAATTGAAGACCAATGCGCGGAACTACTCGGTCCTGACGCAAAGGTACTCACCGATAAGGATATCGTCAACCTGATAGCCACAACCTTCCACGAGCTGCGTACAGGCAAATCAGCCGATGGTGCGAAAATTGACCCGCCCTCTGCTGTAATGAGTACCGCCGAGGCGGTTTCTGTTTATTATCAAACCGCGCTTACTGCGCGTTATTACGACTCTGGCAAGCTGTCCGTAGATAACCTAGTACAAAATCTCATGGGTGCAGTGGTAAAGGAAAGCCGCGATGATATCTCCAAGCTCAAGAGTTATTTTAATACAGTCATAAAAAACCGCAGCAAATCAAGTAAGCTCTGGGAGTCATTTTATGAGGCGCGCAAATGGATCAAATAGAAGTTTTATTATCGCGGGTCTTTGATCGTACTGAAACTGTTGTTTATTTTCCCGTGCGACATCATAGCCCTGGTTGTGCTTATCATGTAAAGAGAGCAGTTGAACTATATCAGCCAGATTGCATACTTATTGAAGGACCAAGCGATACGGATCCATTACTGCCGTTTTTACTCGATTCTGAGCCGCCGATTGCGATTTATTATTCGTATCAGGGGAATGCTTGTTATTATCCTATGCAAAGTTTTTCGCCTGAACTTGTAGCGGTTAAAACTGGTTTGAGAAAAAGCATCCCGGTACATTTTATTGACTTACCATTTGGTAATCTTATCACCGACAGAGAAAACACAAAATCTTGGTATGATGACTATTACCTTCAGCGGAGTAAATACATAGAGGCTCTGTGTGAAAAGGAAAATTGCCGGAGTCATAATGAGTTATGGGAAAAATTATTTGAAATGACCGCACTAGATTTATCCACTGAGGATTATATAAAGAACCTGCTGACATTTTGTTATTACTCCCGGGTGGATTATCCCGAGGAGCTTGAACTTGAGGAAAATAACCGCATCCGCGAAATGTATATGGCAACTCAGATATTGGAACACAAGAAAAAATACCCACGTATACTCGCGATAACTGGTGGTTTTCACACCGCCGCGCTAATGGCACTGGTAGAAGGCGGCAAGCCAGACAAGGTAAAGCCATTGCCAGGTCAGGCGTATTTGATCCCATATTCATACAAAGAATGCGACCAGCTTTCAGGTTATGAAAGCGGTATGCCTCATCCTAGCTATTATCATGACCTTTATCGTGGTTTAGATGATATTGATAAAAATTTTTTTCAGGACACAACCCTTATATATATCGCAAAATTGGCAGCCAATCTGCGCAAGGGAAAAGAAAATATATCCCTCTCGGAAGAGGCGGCGGCCTTTGCCATGTGCCAGGGGCTCGCGTCTTTACGGGATAAACCACAGCCAGGGGTTTATGAATTTCTGGATGGAGTGCAATCTGCGTTTGTAAAAGGCGAGCTTAATTTTGCCACATCCTCTGTCATGAGCGAAGCGGTAAAACTATTGCGTGGCGAAAAAATCGGCAAGATCGCGGCATCTGCACCTGTACCACCGATTGTTTTGGATTTCCTTGCTATTACCAAATCTTATAAAATGAATACCCAAACCACAGCATTAAAAAGCATTACCTTGGATATTGTCTCAAAATCTAAGCATAGAAACCAATCGGTTTTCCTACACCGTTTGGTATTCCTGGGTAATTCCTATGCAAAAAAGACCTATGGTCCCGATTATGTAAACCGCACCGGTACAAAATTAGTGCGAGAAAAATGGGATTACTCACTTACAGCGCAAGTTATCCCAGCCTTAATTGAAAAATCCCATATGGGCGGCACAATTGAGGATGCTTGTGAGTCTGAGCTTTCGGATTTGATAAAAAATCATAGCAATACATCCTCTGACGCAGCAGGACTGCTTTTACAAGCAGGGCTTATGGCTCTTGCGTCCGACAAGCTGCTGAATCTTACGCGAGAAAATATCCGTGAAGACAATTCGATTATCTCTCTTGGGGAATGCATCAAAAGTTTGGTCTTCCTTGAAGGTGTGGGGCACATCCTACGTTTGGAGCAAACCAAAACTATAGTCCAAGCCAAAAATGAAGCATTAATGAGAGTAGTCCCAATGATACCAAATCTCACTGCCGTCGACGAAAAAGCGGATTTCAACCTTGCCGAAGTGGTGAAAATGCTATACCAAGCCACCAAGCAGACCATTGATATACATGATATGTATCGCGAAGCACTTCAGGATCTGGTTCAAGAAAAAAGTATCCCGCCGACCTTAGATGGCGCAGCGACGGGGTTATTGTATGACGCGGGATACTTTTCATTGGATGAGGTTTTATATCGTGCCAAGGCTTATTTTACCGGAACAGATGAAGTAGTCATTCTAACGGGACGCTTCCTGCGTGGGATTTTTCTCACGGCAAAGGATGTGCTTTTCTACGAAGGAGGCTTTATTGAGGGGATTAACGATGTAATCGGTGGGGTTTCATATGAAGAGTTTTTGGAACTGGCACCAGATTTACGTCTTGCGTTTACATCCTTTACCCCAATAGAGGTTGACCGGATAGGGAAAAAAGTGCTTGAGGTGCTGGGAATTGATGAAGCACCAGAAGACATCACTACTCTACCACCAATTGATGAAAATCAAATGAAAATCGTAAAAGCAATAGACTTAGCAGCCAGGGGGTATCTCTGTGAATAAATATGAAGAGCTTAATCGCTGGCGGCTTATACTTGGCTCATTTTCCGAAGATAGCCTCACGGGTGGAATGCCCGCAGAGGGTTTTGGTTATAGCGAAATTGATGATCTATTGGATTTCTTATACGGGCGCGAATACGGTGAAGAGCGCGGTATACGTGAACGGGAGGGAGGGCTGGGACCATCCCAGATTTTAGTACCTGATTGGATACGAAAAATACGCCGGATGTTCCCAAAAACTGTTGTGGAACGCCTGGAAAACGAAGCACTAGACCGTTACCAGCTCACAGAAATATTAAATGACAAAAAAGTATTGGAATCCATGGAACCTAATCTCAACTTACTAAAAAATATACTTTCCCTCAAAAACAGAATGAAGGGCGAGGTTCTCACTACCGCAAAAGAGATAGTCCGCAAAGTAGTTGAAGACCTTACAAAGAAACTGGAAAACGATGTAGTTAGAAGCTTTTCCGGCAGATTAAACCGCTTACAAAGTACTGTCTTTCGTAACAGCAAAAACTTTGACCTAAAGAAAACTGTCAGAAAGAATCTGAAAAATTATGACCCTGATCTAAAAACAATTATCCCACACAGACTATATTTCAATCCGAGGATAAAACGCTATAACCCATGGCATATAGTTATATGCATAGACCAAAGCGGCAGTATGGTAGAATCGGTAATATACTCAGCGATAATGGCAGGTATTTTTTCCAAACTGCCAATTTTAAGCGTAAAATTGGTGGTATTTGACACAGAAATAGTAGACTTGACAGGATATGTAGAAGATCCGGTAGAAGCTCTGATGAGCGTACAATTAGGCGGAGGCACGAATATAGGCAAGGCAATGAACTACTGCGAAACCCTAATAGAAACCCCATACAGGACGATAATGGTAATGGTGACAGACCTATATGACGGGGGTGGTTATACTCCCATGTATGCGTCTGCCAAACGGATAATAGAGGCCGGTGCAAAGCTTTTTATATTAACAGGATTAGACACCGAATCCCAAGGTATGATTGACACCAACGCCGGAAAGAAGATGGCAGGACTGGGAGCAAAAGTAGCGACCCTTACCCCAAACGCGTTGGCAGAGTGGGTGGCAGAGGCAGTGAGCTCATAATATGTAAAAAACGTATATTTTTTCTAGGTTTATTACACGTATTGGGAACTATGTGAACATCTGACACTTTAACAAATAATATTAAGCCCTGTAGTGCAAGGTGCGGGTTGGTAGATCCTCCGAAAGGAGTGATGCCCTATGGTGGACGCTCAGACAGTCATTGCCGTTGTTGCTTTGATCACACTGATAATCATACTCATAGTTGAAAGCATACCACTTCTTTGTACATATTTTACATATTATTGACCAGGTAAATTTTCTCATGCTATCATCTTCACGAACAAGAATGGAGGTTGTAATGTCTACAACAATTGAAAAAGCTCATACCCTTTCTGAGGCTTTGCCTTATATCCGCCGGTATCATGGTAAAACTATGGTTGTGAAGTATGGCGGAGGTGCTATGAAATCTGATGAACTTTGTCGGCAGGTTATTGCTGATGTTGTATTGCTTTCCCTTGTGGGGATACGTGTTGTCGTGGTGCATGGGGGTGGACCGGAGATAAATGAGCTACTTGCTCGCATTGGCAAAGAACCACGGTTTGTGGATGGATTGCGATATACCGATGACGAAACAATGGAAGCTGTGCAAATGGTGCTTTGTGGGCGGATATCCAAATCGCTTGCGCAGCTTATTGGGGATCATGGCGGCAAGGCACTCTCGCTTTCTGGGGTTGATGGGCGGCTGTTTGTTGCTCGCCAGCTTGATGCAAGCCTAGGGCTGGTGGGGGAACTTACCGAGGTCAATCCTGAGCCGATTTCTATAGCACTTGCAGGAGGATATATCCCTGTGATTTCTACAATTGCCTGTGGCGAAGAACCTGGGGTTATGTATAATATCAATGCTGATAGTGCTGCTGCGCGGCTTGCAGTCGCACTTGATGCCGAGAAATTGATTTTGCTAACAGATGTACGTGGGATACTTCGTGACACCAAAGATGAAAGTACACTTATCCCAGAGGTAAAACTTGCTGATGTGGACAAGCTCAAGGAATCAGGGATAATTTCAGGTGGAATGATTCCCAAAGTAGAATGCTGTGCTCGGGTAGTGCGAGCCGGTGTACCCAGAGCGCATATATTGGATGGGCGAGTTCCGCATTCGATTTTGATAGAGCTACTTAGCGACCAAGGGATTGGTACTATGCTATATAAATAAGTGACATTGAATCTATAGGGGAGGTATTTATGCAATACCGTGAAGATAAATATGGAAACAAGCTTTCAATACTTGGGCTAGGATGTATGCGCTTTCCTATTAGCAAAAAAGAAACTGAAAATTTGATTCTTACCGCAATTGATGGGGGTGTTAATTTTTTTGATACTGCCTATGTATACCCCAATAGTGAAGTGCCGCTTGGGGAAATACTTGCGAAACATGACAAACGCAAAGATGTTTTTATTGCTACCAAGCTACCCATTACTCGGTGCAAGTCATCGGCTGACTTTGATATAATATTTGAAGAATCACTTAGACGGCTCAAGACCGACTATATTGATTATTACTTCATGCACGCCGTCTCAGGATATCCACAATGGGAAAAACTGCGAGAAATGGGCATCGAGGATTGGCTTACAAAGAAAAAAGCCTCGGGTAAAATCCGGCAAGTAGGGTTTTCTTATCACGGGATTGTCGATGACTTTTTGACGATTCTTGATTCGTACTCATGGGATTTTACAATGATCCAGTACAATTATTTTGATGAAAACTATCAGGCAGGAAAAAAAGGACTACTCGCTGCTGCTGAGAAAAATATGGCAGTATTTATAATGGAACCGTTACTTGGGGGCGGGCTTGTCACTGCGCTTCCAAAGTTGGCAGTCGAAAAATTCAAAAGTATAGACCCATCTGTCACCCCCGCTGACTGGGCGTTCTGGTGGCTTTGGAATCAACCGGAAGTCACGGTTGCCGTTAGCGGAATGAAAAATAAAGATATAGTAGAGGCAAATCTGCACGCGGTAGAAACTTTCCGACCGCTGTTTGAAAATGAACATGCGATTTACGACGATGTAAAAGAAATCTTTAAGAAATCCTTTAAATATAAATGCACCGGTTGCAATTATTGCCTACCTTGTCCCATGGATATCAATATCCCCGCCTGTCTGACCGCGTACAATGTAAGCTACGGGCAGGGCTTTATACGGGGTGCAACCCTTTATGCGACTTCGACCGCAATTATTTCCAAGAAACCAAAAAGCCCCAGGAACTGTAACGGCTGTGGTAAATGCGAAAAAGTCTGTCCACAGTCCATACCCATTCGTGAAGCACTCAAAAAAACAGGGAAGCGATTTGAATCCGCTCCCCTGCGTGCAATCTTTGGAGTCGTGCGAAAGGTGCTTGGTTAGAGCCAAGTGGCAGAATCTTCCGGTGGTTCTTCTGAATTTATAGCTTCGGAATTTATAGCTTCTGAATTTGTAGCATCTGAATTTACAGCATCAGAGGTTTCAGAATTTACAATAAGCTTTTCAGCATTTTGGATTTCACGGTACTCGATATAACTGTCCAGGATATCTTTGAGCAGTGCTACCAAGGGTATCGCCACGAGCATTCCCATTATACCGCCGTAGGCCCCACCTACAGTAACACTTATGATGACCAACAGCGGACTAAGGGAAAACGACCCTCCCATCAGCTTTGGCTGGATAAAATTGCCGTCAAGCTGTTGCAGCCCAAACATAAACACCGAAGCAAACAAAGCAGTACCAAGTCCCTGAGTAAATGCCATAACAATGGCAGCAATAGCTGTACCAAAAATCGATCCGAAGTAAGGAATATAATTCACAATCCCAAGCATCAAACCGAGTATAAGCGCGTATGGCGACCGGAAAATAAGCAATAATACCGTCATAAGACTGCCAAGTATCAAGCCGTCAATTGTTTGAACATAGATATATTGCCGAAAATTAAAGTTAAGCTTGCCGCAATATTTATATATTGTAGCTTTATTTTTTTCTGAGAAAATCGCACCAAGTAGCCGATTTGTGAATGCATAGAGCTTTTCCATTTCGACAAGAAAATAAATAGAAGATACAATCGCAAGAAACGCCCTAAAAACACCACCAGCAAATCCAACTATTATTGAACTAATTGAGTCAATAATATCTACCGCTTCAAGATTTTGAGCAAACTCTCCAACTTGTGCCAATATATCATCCAACTCAATAGATGGAACAAAATTTGGCAGGTCAAGGTTGTTGAACCAAGCGATCACATCCAATAACTGCTGTTGGTAGGATTCAAATTCACCTACAAATAGCATGATGCTTTGGGAGATTATAGGGATGACGAGGTTAAGAAACAGTACTATCAGAGTGAGTATTATAATCATAAGAATAAGCACCGCAAAGGGTCTGCTGCGCTTGATAACAAAGCGGTTGCCAGTCCGCATGAGTAACCGCTGGATGCCACTGCATGGCATATTGAGGATATACGCGATTATTAGACCTGTAAAAAACGGAGCAATTATCCCCCACACACGGGAAAGAAATCCCCAAAGAATATTTATCTCGGACACGAAATGAAATACAATTATTGCGCAGATTACCAAAACAAAATGCGGCCAAAACGTACGGACTATATGGGATTTGAAGAATTTTTTCATTTAATCATCCTTTGTAAAATTATAGCAATTCATCTTGAAAACCGACCGCTACCTCCCCCCGCCGGGGGCGGGGGGAGGTAGCTTTATTAGCCTTTTTTGAAGGGTAATGACTACATTTACGTAAAAGACACAACATTTCCTGCCCTATTTGGGTCTGTGCCACTGGCAAAAACGGTTCTAGCTGTCCTTTTGTTAGTGCCTTTTCAAAGGCAGCGTTGTAGTGTTTTGCCATGCCTTTTTCCTTGCCACCCAAGCTTTTGAGTGGATATGTGATTAGCAAAAACTTAACATTGAGACTCTTTGCTGCGTTAAAACCACTACCTGGAGCTTGAGTCTCCAAGACAGGTAGTAGTTTGCACATCATGGCAATATCGGCGTTGTCACTTGGGATTTCTACTGCAAGGTCTGCACATTTTGCCAATGGCGGCAACCCCATCAATGCAAAAAAGCGATTTATCAAATCCGCTACACGAGTATCAATATCGTAGGCATAGTAGGATTTTATTTTTGCCGGAATGAATGGGAGCGAAAAAGGGTTATATCCACATCCAATATCTAAAATCGATTCGATGGAACCGGTGTGTTCTAATATAAAGCTGTAAAACTCATCATAAAACGGCAGTCGTTCCTTTGTGGAAGCGTGCAGAGAAAGTAAGCTCCTGGCGGTAGTTTCGACTCCATGGCTTTCCATTTCATCTAATAATTTCGCTGCTTTTTTATGTCCATTCTCCTGGGTGTATGCCCCATAAACCTGATGTAGCTTGGTTTTCACGGCTTTGATATCACCTTGCTCCTTGGTCAGTCGCTCAACCATAGGCAGGTAGACCCCAGCATATTTCTTCATGCGAGATTCTCCATTAGCATAGTAAAAAAGCGCAAATTGTGAATTGTCGCCAGGCGACTACCCAGGCTATCGCCGATACTCAGTAAATGCCTCAAATATCCACGCGAATAATTGAGGCAGGTATGACAATCGCATAGATGCGAAACTGGGCGAGGGTCACGCCTGTAAACATTATCCATCGGATATATATATTCGTAAAAACTGCTGCTTAAATCTATGTCAGATCGTTTTTCGTATTCAGGCTTAAACACATACAGTCGGTTATGCCTCGCTTCCCGCGTTGGGATTACGCAGTCAAATAAATTGTACCCCATTTTTACACATGCAACGATGTTTTCTGGTCTTCCAACCCCCATCGCATATTTCACCATGTTGTCAGGAATCAACTCCGCGGTGTACGCAAGGATATCCACCGTAAGCTGCCCGTCCTCAGTGAGCGGCCAACCGCCAAAACCAAAACCGGAATAGCCCATCTGGATTAATGCGTCAGCGCATTCTTTCCTGAGAGTCTTGTCGTTACCGCCTTGGATTATGCCAAATAGCTGAGAACCTGTGCCTTTTCGCTGTCGCAAGAATATGTCCATACACTGTTTACCCCAGCGGATTGTCGTCTCTACAGCTTTTGCTTGCGTTTCATATGGGTCATTTGGGTGAGTGCAGTAATCCAGTGCCATAAGTATATCTGAGCCATAGGATAACTGCGATTGGATACATTTTTCTGGAGAAAGGGTAGTTTTTTTACCGTCCCGGCGGAATATTATTTCCTTGGAACGGATTTCCCCAAGTGACGCATTCTCCCGTATAAGCGAAAACACCTGAAACCCGCCAGAGTCGGTGATAATGGGCTTGTCCCATGACGCAAAGGAATGCAATCCCCCAAGACTTTTTATCGTATCCGCACCAGGCTTAGTCATCAGATGATATGTGTTCATAACCAAACCTTGCACACCGCAAGCCGCAAGATCACTGCTATCCACAGTACGTACAACCCCACGTGTTGCGTCTGGGAAAAACGCAGGTAGTCTTACCTTCCCATGGGGGAGGACTAGTTCCTTCATTGCAACAGCTCCTTTACTTTGAGCATTGCGGTATAAATGGTTTTTCTGTTTACACCTGTTGAATTTTTATGCAAGATGTTCGCAGCATCTTTTAATGTGCATGAATGCTTTACTATAATATCCACTAATTGCGCTTCTAAAGACAGATCTTCTATGTCTTCGGTTTCTTCCTCCGCGTTTAGGCATGTTACACAGGTGTATTCACCTTTCCCGGCATTGGGGTTTTGCATTAGCTCTTCTAATATTGTTTCAGGGCTACCCCGGTAAATTCGTTCGTATCTTTTAGTAAGGTCATTGCATAGACATATGTCAGCTACTGGATAGTTTTCCGCCATCCATGCGAGTGTTTTCGTTATTCTCAAGGGTGATTCATAAAAAACAATCGGGTGTGGGAAATGAAAAGGCGTAAATTTCTTCTCGATTTCCTTTGCGGAGCGCGGGAGGAATCCAAGAAACATAAATTGGCTTGCGTCAAAGCCAGAAACAGAAAGTGCCGCGGCAACTGCATTAGCTCCACATATAGATATTACTTCGATCCCCGCTTCATATGCCATTTTTACCAGCCTATGCCCTGGGTCAGAAATACAAGGTGTACCCGCGTCAGAGATAAGCGCGATACTTTTGCCTTCTTTGAGTGATGTGATAAAAAAATCCCCGCGCTTCTCTTCATTGAATTTATGGCATGAGAAGGTCGGGGTTTTTATCCCAAAATAAGAAAGCAGGACTTTACTATGCCGTGTGTCTTCTGCGGCAATCATATCTGCATCTGTTAGGGTTTGAATCCCGCGAGGGGTCATATCTGATAGGTTGCCGATTGGGGTCGCAACGATATATAGCTTGCCGTGCATTAGGAACTCCTTACTCTTGATATAACATGATGCTCCCGGTTTCCCGGGTTTTGTTCATATCAATTATACGCTGATTGTTGGAACCTCGAAATTTGAGGTTTATGTTTCTTTGCTCGTGGATATATGGACCGTCGATTAGATAATCGGTTAATTCTAGTAGGTCTTGTATGTTGCTGTTGTCGCGGGTTGTTAGCTCTTCGTAAATATTACCAGTATATGTTGTTATGTCCAACCCCAATTTCTTCACGGCTTTGGCTATTTGTACAAGTTCATCTGCTTGCAAAAAAGGCTCGCCGCCAGAGAAAGTGACACCTGTCACCTTTTTTGATTTCTTCTTGTTGCTGCCTTCTAGGGTCAGGACTTTTTCGCGGGTGCTGCCGGAGGCTTTTTTTATCATTTTTATTATATCCTTGACGTTATGCTCTTCGCCAGCGTGCATGTCCCAGCTATCAGGGTTGTGGCAATGCTCGCAGGCATTGTCACAACCCTGTGTGAAAACGACGACCCTGATACCAGGGCCGTCTACGAAACTCTCGTTTGTAAAACCGTATATGCGCATCTATTGCTCCTTTAGCTTTTCAAATAAATCATAAAAAATTGCGTCACGGTCTACATGATACGCAACCTTCATTAGATGCCGATCTGGATGATGTATATAGCCTTGATCATATGAAGGAATAGGTGCAGGGATTAAGGTATCTTTCACAAGATCACCAAGTAGCCACGCCACGACGGAGATATCCCATATCACACGACTCCAGGCAGAGTGTGCGTTGTAGTCCTTAACTGCTTCACAGGTAATTTTGTATAAATAATCACCAATCGCAGACATATCCTTGAGATGATGCCTTAGCTCCGGTTCTGTGGTCGTAAGATGCGACACCACACCCATACAGGGTAATTGGATTAAAGGAACGCCACAACCAAACACAACCCGTCCAGCCGCAACATCCTGCATCATGTTGAATTCACCCAAGGGTGGCCAATGATGTGCATGCCCACCGAGGAATACCACTACAATTTTATCGATTATCGCAGGCTCGAGCAAAATGGCGGAGGCCACATTGGTTATCGCACCGATTGCAAGTACATATAGTGGCTCTTCAGAAGCAAGTGCTCTTGTTATCAAATCGCGTGCCGCTGGGGAATCCACAGGAGTTTTTTCATTGGGGAGATATTGTTTTGAGCCTAAAAAAGAAGGTATATCTGATCTGCCACATAAGCTTAGCACATTGAGGATTTCCTCATGACTCCGTTCCATGCCCAAAATGGGTGTGGGGAAGTATTTATTACTAAACGGCGCAGCATATATCGCCAATGGGTTAATCTTTTCTGGTGATCTTAAAAAATATGCCAGGGCGTATTGGTCATCGATTTCATTGTAAGTATCGGTATCCAATACGGCATTCACTTTACCAGTTGGCCATTCCAAGCGGGATAATAGATTATTCATCATGTTTTTGCCTGTTTTCGATTTCGGCTAGTTTATATTCATTGAACCTATCCAGAGTGGAAAGATAACCTGTGATTCTGCGGACTCGGCTTATATCTGTGCAGCCACAACCTGGGCATTTATCTTCTTTTAGTAACCCTCCCTGCCCGCATTTACGGCAAATATCTACTGGGAAATTGACAGCACCATAACCCATATCCGCTTCTGCCATTGCACGGATTAATCGCTCGTATGCCTCGATATTATTTCCGGGAGCGGATTCTAATTCTACATATGAAATATGCCCAGCGTTGCAATACTTATGATACGGTCCTTCGATAGCGATTTTATCAAGCGCGGTAATTTCAAACTCAACAGGAACGTGGAAGGAATTGGTGTACCAAATCTTATCTGTTACACCAGGGATTTTGCCGTAGTTTTCTATATCCAGCTTGGTGAACTTACCACTTACTTGCTCGGCTGGGGTTGCAAGTAGTGAAAAATTTAGGCTATGCTTTTTGCTTGCCTCGTCGCAGCGGCGGCGCATATGACTTATTATAGATACTCCCAAGGCTTGGCTTGCTTGGCTTTCGCCGTGGTGCGCTCCTGTAAGCGCGACAAGACATTCCGCTAGTCCAATAAATC
>Ga0123355_10012729_pt1 | contig 13043 bp, 8 predicted proteins | sample TergutEmb28metaG_3_FD_89872 | JGI IMG/M metagenome (GOLD analysis project Ga0123355, IMG submission 89872) | Embiratermes neotenicus P1 segment gut microbial communities from Petit-Saut dam, French Guiana - Emb289 P1 | ecosystem: Host-associated > Arthropoda: Insects > Digestive system > Gut ... | reverse complement strand
GGAAGGTCCTGCGACCGACCACCTCGACACAGGTTTTTCTTGGTTTCCCTGTGCCTAAAAGTAAATGCTGAGATGGTTCCCAAGATTCCAAGTTGCCACTACATGTTTCTCATGTAGCCCTCCAGACTTAAATTTAGTAGTAACCAATTTCATGTTTATTTACATGTAAAATAACCACTGCCACCGGGTAACAACCCAATTGCAGTAAATAAATATTCTTAATTTAGCGCCGTGTAACAAATAAGTATGTACTAGTAATTTATTTTGGACATGCATATGATCTTGTTGACAGCCCCCAAAAAAAGGAAGTAAATTTCCTGTTGACTCTTGGTTTCCGCTGTGGTGTGATGTTATCCTCCTTCTTGTGGGCATTACTCAACGTCGGTGTCTAACCACAAACCTACGCTGCGTAACATCGCAGAAGAACGAAGATCTCCAAGTAATTAAACATTTTTTATCCAACTAATGCACTAATATGTAATTCTTAGACACAATTAAAATTATAAAATATTTAAAAGTGCTCCAACATGTTTCGGATCACAGAGGATCCATCATCAGAGAGCCTTATACAGTGCTTGGCTAAAATTACAAAAATGGTTCTATCGTGTCCGTTGACATGGACGTGCTCGGACGATAGACCCATTTTTGTAATTTTGGCCAAGCACTGTATAAGGCTCCCTGATGATGGACCCTCTGTAATCCGAAACATGTTGGAGCACTTTTAAATATTTTATAATTTTAATTGTATCTACATATTATATATTGTGCATTAGTTGGATAATAAAGTGTTCAGTTGTAATTGATCCACGATGCAAACATAAAATCTCCAAACAATTTTGTGCTAGTGATGACTGTCCTAGGCAGGCATAACGTTTATGAAACCAGCTGTTTATTTGCGAAATAATGGAATGGCTGTGTATTATTAAAAATGCAGGTCACCATTTTCTGCTATTCACAATAATAATAGTAATATTGAAATATTATCGTTATTACTGTTTATTGCATGGGTGGATATCGCGCTCCTGAGAATCAATATTGTATTGAGGTAAAAATATTCGTTATGTACCTAATAAAAATAAGGATATTAATGGCCATTTATCTTTATTTTTCAATATTTGTTTCGGAAGTCTGTCTAAATTATGTTTAATTTTTACCCCGCTGCAGTATGTTATCAACAGACTCATTTATAGTTCCCTGGACTGGATGTACGTGTAGTGATTTCAATAATACTAGCACTGAATTCCGAATTTCGTAACACGATTCCAGTAAAATTCTTATTGCGCCCTCTACGTCTGTCTGGAAAATACTTCGTCGCAATTTCTATGTGCAGAATATATCATTAGTGACAAGCTGTATCAGGTAAGATAGTCCCATTACAGGCCCGAGGTGCCCAGAGGGTTCCGCTAACTTAAGGTTCCCAGATTACGTGACAATGGCCCAGGATGGTGGTAAGGTTGTCAGCCTTACGCACCTGTCGCCTTTATCCCCAGGCTATAATCCTGGTACTCATTTCTGTTAGAGATTGAATCGAACCCAGGGCCATAGTGCGATCGGAAGGATTATGTCAATGAAAAATTCCAATGACAATGTGCCTTTGTCGTGTAAGTAAGAGAGTGCGACCTTGAAGCTGCTCACACACGTAAACGTAGATGTTCTCTATTCAGAGTTGTAGAAGGAAACTTGCTGACAACAAATGCAATGAATAAAAAAGGAACTTACCCATTTAACCCTTACAGACGAAGCTCAGACCGCTTCATTTAAAGACGCAGTCCGTACCGCGCTGTAAACACTTTTCAGCTCGGTTATAAAAACCAATCAGTTTATGCTGTAAGTGGCACAAGTCGCTGTTTGTTCTCAGATAAATACAAAACACATAAACACAGTGTGGGCAGAGCGTACAGTTCTTATTTAAAGCCCCAGTCCGTACGGCGCTGTAAACACTTTTCATCTCGGTTATAAAAAAACAACCAGTTTATGCTGTAAGTGGCACAAGTCGCTGTTTATTCTCAGATAAATACAAAACACATAAATACGGTGTGAGCAGAGCTTAGAGTTGTTTAATGTTAAACCGATGGTGCTTTACGTAACCAATAGTCTTTAATAGGGTAAAGAGATCTAAATTTGTCCAGTGGCCTAAGTATGCGTTGAGTTTCTGAAAGGCTTGTATTTTAATACATTCTCCCTCCAAGCATTGCACAACCAGATGACGTATATCTGTTGTAAGACGGAAGTATTTAGCGGGTAATCGAAAGAGATAGATGATACGTACTGTAGTTGTAGTTTGGGACTGCGAGAAACTGAGATCACTTAAAGATCACTTCGGTTGCCTAAAAAATAATATGGGTTGAATAAGACGGGACATGCACTGGTATTTTTAATTGTAAAATAAAATATAAGTGTCATCTATTAAATGAAATCAAACTTGGTGCACCGTGCATTTCGTAGAGTCATTTAATCAGCACACCAACTACTGCACATACATAAAATTTTTACATTAATATATTTACAATCGCTCCAACTTGTTTCTATCCTAAGATCATCTTCAGAGAGCTACAATGTTCCTTGCTAAAGTCACATTTAAAAAAATTTAAAATCGCTTCAACATATTTCGATCCTAAGACAATCTTCAGAGAGCTACACTGTTCCTTGCTAAGTCACATTTTTTAAAATTTAAAATCGCTCCAACATGTTTCGATCCTAAGATAATCTTCGGAGAGCTACACTGTTCCTTGCTAAAGTCACAATTTTAAAAATTTAAAATCGCTCCAACACATTTCGATCCTAAGATCATCTTCAGGGAGCTACACTATTCCTTGCTAAAGTCACATTTTTTAAAAACACTCACTGATTAATTTCCTTATATTAAGTTGGTGCTGTGGCAGCATGTCGTATTGTGTAAGTCGTATGCTGCTGAGAGTGCGCCTGACTATACAAGAATAAATAGACGAACAAATAAGTAGTCTTATGGACAATTTGTACCAAAATATAACACACGACACACAACCACAGTCAGGCGCACTCTCAGCAGCGTACGACTTACACAATACGACATGCTGCCACAGCACCAATTTAATGTAAGGAAATTAATCAGTGAGTGGTTTTAAAAATGTGACTTTAGCAAGGAACAGCGTAGCTCCTTGAAGATGATCTTAAGATCGAAACATGTTGGAGATATTTTAAATATTTTAATGTAAAAAATTTATGTATGTGCATTAATTAGTGTGTTAATTAAATGATTTTTCTTAGTATATTTATATAGATAGATATAGATATATTTGTTATCTGCAATTGGGTAACCAACCGGTGGCAGTAGTACAGTCACATTTACACACAAACAGTACAGTAGAGTACAGTACACATTTACACACAAATAGTACAGTACAGTACACATTTACACACAAACAGTACAATACAGTACAGTCACATTTACACACAAACAGTACACAGAATAACACAATTAATTTAGGAAGATTGCGGGTCGTGCCCTGTCTTTGTGAGTTGTACCATAGCATTTGCCTTACAACTGAGGAAATTTCACGGATAAACCTCAGTTACGCTAGCCGAAGAGTGCCAGTTGGCACGATGAAAACAGAATATACAGAACAGAGCATACATAACAATAAGACTACATAAACAAAAAAATAAAAATACTCTCTGATATGCAGGAGCATACGCTCCTACATACCAGTCATCCACCCAGAATAGCAAGTACCAAATGTCACATAAACACAGTTGTTTCTCCTGATGATGGACCCATAGTAGCCCGAAACATGTAGAGATTGATAAATATACTAGGATTAAATTGTGCACCAAGTTGGCTTTATTTACAAGATTATGCAGAAAATCACGATCAACAAAACATGAGATGTTGAAATATGTCAGTTTGAAAACCTATGTCTAATATAAAACGATTTTTTTAGAAATATCATTAAAAATTTGAGCAGGAGTAAACGTTTGTAGGAGAGGACCCAACAAGGGGAAACTGATGATTCTGCTGTCTTCGTAATGTAAATCTCTCAATCAGCCGAATGATTGAATGGCCCAATCTCGGTAATTTTACTTAGTTGTTAGATAAGTTATTTCACGGTCCATGGAGCCATGCCATTCTTTTATATCGGTCTGAAATCCCCTTTTTAAATTCACCTACACTTCTAATTTGCGAGATCAGAGAAGTATTCAAACAAACTGCGACGCCGAGAAAGTTTTTAACTTCAGAAAATCCTCTTTCTTAAGCAGAGGATTTACATATCATTTCCTGAGAAACTTAGGAAGGTTACTGGACCTTCACGCTTCTCTTTCGCTACGTACATCAGACAGCTGTGAGTAACGACTTAGTATGCATCTTCTTCTTTGTTATGTGTCCTGCTAGTTGGGGGGACGTGGAAAAATCGGAAGGTCGCTGGTTCAGTTCCAGATGATAAAGCTAAAGCAGTCCCGTTACAGGCCTGGAGTGGCCAAGAGGGTTCCAGGAAGTTAAGGCTCCCAGATTTCATGACAACGGCACAGGATGGTGGTAGGTTGTCAGCCTTACGCACCGGCAGCCTTTACCCCCAAGGAAATACCCCTGGTACTCATTTCTATTAGAGGCTGAGTCGACCCCAGAGCCATAGTGCAATCGGAAAGATTGTGCCAATGGAAAATTCCAATGAAACCAGCTGGGATCGAACTAGCGACCTTCCGATTTAACCACTGTGCCACCGCGGTCCCCCGATTCCAGATGATGTCATTAGAATTTTTTATTGACATAATCCTTCCGATCGCACTATGGTCCTGGGATCGACTCAGCCTAAAACAGAAATGAGTACCAGGAGTATTGCCTGGGGTAAAGGCTGCCGGTGCGTAAGGCTGACATTAACCATCCTGTGCCGTTGTCATGAAATCTGGGAGCCTTAACTTCCTGGAACCCTCTGGGCACCTCGGGCCTCTAATGGGATTGATTTACCTTTTTACCTGTTAGTTATTGATTTTAATGTATTCTGTGATTTGCTGCGTTACCAGATTTCGTCGAATATAAAATGTGTGTCTATTAATAATGCAGAATAAGTTAATTGTTTAAAGGCACACTTGTGTACAGATTACATGCATTTACGAGTACACTGATAAATTACATTCCTGCTTAGTACACGCAAAACTTCCACAGTTGACTTCTGAGAGCATGGCGTTTGCTTTGATAATCATCCATAAGTCACTTTACCTTATAGTGCAGTACAGCCGGCATAGTGCAGACGGTATAGTGACTATTTTATATGTTGAACTTTCCGGGGTTCGAAAAAAAAAATCCCGGTAAAAACAAGAAAATTTTTTATTTTATAGAACGTCTATATGGCCTGTGGGGCACAGCCAACCCTATATTCAATGAGTACATGGGTTTTGTAGCCAGGGATAAATCGGTCGGAGTTTGATGTTCACCATTCACTGCCATCTAGTGCCGAGGTTAAGACAGACCTGCTCTTCCTTTAAGACTTCTTGTTTTGGAGATGGAAAACTATACAGTAGTGCAGTAGGCCTACTGGGTGTATATTTTAACTTCCGGGCATCACGACAGTGTGTTAGACAATCCACCAAACGAGAAATTCTTGGGCCGATCCATGTCCACTGAACGTGTTTTGTATTAAGGCGAACAACAGGCGAAGCATAAGTACTTACCGGTTCGTAGAAAAGCGTTCTATTGAAGACATTTCCCGTGCTTGAAGTGCCAATCAGCTGATCCGCACTGTGGACAGTAATGTGGTGAAGGGCCCAAATGTCACATAGCCTAGTAACCGAATTTACGTTCAAACTCAACAAAATATTATAATAACAAAACCAGCTATATGCATTAATTTCTCAAATTTATGTTTGGAATAAAACTCTACATGTTTCGGACAGTTCTTCTGTCCATCATCAGGGGTCCAGCACTGTACATACAGCAATGGCACATGTCATACAGTTTTGCTGACAGCTCGCAAGTTGTCAGCATAACCTGTATGACTTATGCCACTGCTGTGTGTACAGTGAAAAACTCCTGATGATGTACAGAGAAACTGTCCGAAACATGTAGAGTTTTTTTCCAAAAATAAATGTGAGAAATTAGTGCATCTAGTTGGTTTTGTTGTAAGAATTTATCACGACGCACGGTGACCTGAACATATTAAAATACATTAAAAGGTATAAGATGGGAAACGCCTGTTTCAGTATGTTTCAATCACATGTTACATGAACGCTATTTGCACTGAGGTGCCACTGTCAAGGAGTCTTTACATAAAAGCCAACTTGCCAATATATGTTCCATTCCTCCTTATGCCCGTACAGACCTGGCGATTCCAGGAGGTTAAGGCTCCCAGATTTCAAGACAGTCGGTAAGGTTGTCAGCCTACGCACCGGCTGCCTTTACCCCCCAGGATATATCCCTGTTACTTATTTCTGTTAGAAGCTGAGTCAAACCCAGTGCCATAGTGCGGCTGGAAGGATTATGTCAATGAAAAATTTCAATGACACCATCGGGAATCGAACCCGCTACCTTCCGGCTTGTAGCGCAGTGCCTCAACCAACTGCGCCACCCCGTGATCTTCCCTATAGGTATAACTGCAATCTTAAAATCTCAGATCTTAAAAAGTGGCAGAGCAAGGAATACGGAGAATATAATTCGGAAGGTCGCTGTTTCGTTCCCAGCTAGCGTCAGTGGAATTTTTCATTGTCATAAAAATCCTTCCGATCGCACTATGGCGCTGGGGTCGACTCAGTCTCTAACGGAAATGAATACCAGGAGTATTTTCTGGGAGTAAAGTCGGCCGGTGCGTAAGGCTGACAACCTTATCGCCACCCTGTGTCATTGTCACATAATCTTAACTTCCTGGAAACCTCTGGGCCCTTCCGGGTTTTTAAAGGGACTGCTTTACCTTTACCTTTACCTTTACCTTTATCTTTACCTTTACCTTTACCTAATTATGAAATACTTAGGAAAAGTGTTCGAAATTTCGGTTGGGAAATTTAGAGAAATGAAGCGAATCTTTTAAGCAGACGCAGATGGGAGAATAATATTAAATATATTTTAGAGAAATATATAATGAATATAAAATTTCGATTTAACCCTTTCATCATCATCATCATGTTCCTGAAGGGTTAGGCGTGTTTCCTGTTCCTTGCTTCTCAAGATGAAGTTGGTCCCTCCATCTCTTCCTCGGTCGTCCTATGTTCCTTCGTCCTTTTGGTTCATATTGTAGTGCTTGTTTTGGTAGTCTGTTTGTGTCCATCCTCTGTACACGTTGTAGCCAATTTTTCTATTTATGTATTTAAAATGTGATATATTGAATTTCTTAATTTGAATATGTAATTACACCTTTACATGTTACATGTCACGTATTTGGTTTCTTGAATACGTACCAAAGGCTCAGTACCGTTTGGATGCTTTCAGAACTCCGTCAGTTGCTTGCCCCTTCCGGTAGCTCTAAAGCGTCCCTCCGCCCGGCAGTGCGCTCAGCATAAATGATGCCTGTGATATATTCACCGCAACTCTTTTATTTAAACGCTTGCCTCGCATCAGTTGTAGCGGCATTCTCTGTACTTCCTCTCCGGTACCATTTGTCTTCATTCCAAACATCACATAAAACAATAGCTTGTTTCCTAAATCCTTTGTAAAACGCGTGTAACCATACTTAACTTTTAGGAGCTCTGCGAGGAGAAAGGAAAAGATCCATGCGGTGGACGTCACTGACTAGCCCACCCACCTAACCAGCATATTAAGCGTCGGAGCGCCAGTCTTATAAACACTAACAGAGCAGTTGTGATTGCAGAATAACTGAATAATGGAGAGATGGAGACTCGTGGCAGAGAAACAGCCAGCACGAGGCCGGCTACAGAAGTTGTACACACGAGGAGAAACAATGTGGTGTGTGCAAATTTTTAACTGTGTGTGTGTGTGTGTGTGTCCGGTAATTCACACCTATACCACCACAACCCCTTTAGCCGGTAATAGACTCCAGTTGAAATGTGATGGCACACGGTGACGCAGGTAATGGAAGTGAAGGGGAAACTGACGAATGGAGTCGGTAGCCAGTACCCTTCACACTACCTCGGAACATGGTATAGCCAGCTTTACTACCGCTGATGCGCACAGCTCGACTGCCGGTAGTCGACTGAACTGACGACCCCCGCCGATTTAAATGGACTCGTCCTTTTCGCCGAAAGACGAAATCTGATTTCTGCGCGTGTGCCATCACATTTCAACTGGCCTCTACATCCCGCCTTCCGTCTGGTACCTAGGGTTGGTGACTGAACGGTTGGACGGTGAATCATGGCGCAGGAGTTCCTTTATAAAACAAAGAATATTAAGTGCTTCGTGGAAATCGGCTTAGCGATGTTCACACTTTAGGTAAAGAGGTAAAATTATTTCTACCCGCACTTTGCGTGATTTCGGTATTGACTTTTCGGGACAGCCTATCGGTCCCATCTTCAAGGGTCAAGCAGCCCAAGACCCTTCAAGATTGGACTGAGAGGTGGTCCGAAAACACCGGAAGGGTATTTCCACCGTACGCTGAGTCAAATGCCGAAAACCCGCAGATCTCATCACCAACAACTTCCATAAATCTCGACCTTTCTGAATGAGACTTGGTATAGCAACTTTGCGCATAATACCGTTGTGAGCATCGCGGAAAATAAGAACAGTGAAAAGTCTACTATGCTTTAAAATAGTAATGAAAATCTGCGTGAAGTCACACAGTTTCTTCGGTCGATTAAAATATTCGACTCAGGCTTTGTCCAAAAGAGTCACAGTGAGTTTCATGAAACTGTAAACATTGGAAGCCGTCATTTATTTAGGGCAATATAGTAATTTGCGTATGCACTTTGCCAGATTTATTTCCCGAATAGAGTGAAATTCGATATAACAGTTTTGAACATTATTCTGGTGATTATTCCTCGAGTTTTGTGAAAATAGGAGCAGGAAATGTTCGAAATTCTTATAATAAAACCAAATAGATGCAGTAATTTTTTCAAATTCATTTTTGAAATAAAACTCTACATGTTTCGGACAGTTCCTCTGTCCATTATCAGGAGTTTTTCACTGTACACACAGAGCAATGGTATATATTCTTATAATAAAACTAACTAGATGCATAATTTTTCAAATTCATTTTTGGAATAAAACTCTACATGTTTCCTACAGTTCCTCTGTGCATCATCAGGAGTTTTTCACTGCACACACAGCAATGGTATATGTCATACAGGTTTTCTGACAGCTTGCTGTCAGAAAACCTGTACTCTGGTGGTTTCGTCCCCGTGATCGAAAATTCACGGAATTGTGTGATTTTTGACAGGTTAGCCAATATAAAGTACACGTTTCCTCGCATGTTTACCCACTTATTTCGGATGAAGAAAATTGGCTGAATTGAGTCTGCAGTGTGGTTTGAAGGACTAAGAAGCGCTTCAGCATATACTGTTAATGAAATAATCTTATGTCACGTTGAAGTCATTTTCTGTTCTATTCATGGAAACGCACGAAATTAATTTTCGAAGGAGATTAGTTTCACAAATTCTTATAATAAAACAAACTAGATGCACTACTTTCTCAAATTTATTTTTGGAATAAAACTCTATACCCACGTATGTTTCGGACAGTTCTTCTGTCCATCAGAGCTGCAGGATCAGGACGGAACAAGATCCATCCTGATCCTGCTTGTAAGCTTTCAGCAAACCTGTATGACATACACTATTTCTGTGTGTACAGTGAAAAACTCCTGATGATGGACAAAGGAACTGTCTGAAACATGTACAGTTTTATTCCAAAAATAAATTTGTGAAATTAGTGCATCTAGTTGGTTTTGTTATTAGAATTTATCACGATGCACGGCCACCTGAAAGTCAAATTTCAAAAAAAAAGGCCGGACATCGTTAAATAATAAAAGACCAACTTGATGTCACTTGCTATTTTATTTCACTTCTTATGTGCTGAACATGTTTCGGACATTAATATATCCATCATCAGGAGCTTGCGATTATTCTGTTGAATTACCACATTGGTCGTATTGATCTTGGTTCGACGTGTGTCGGAGATTCGGTGTGGTTGGGTTGGAGTGGTATTCGTGTTGCAGGCTGCGGCATGGTCCAATAAACATAAGGCCAGACATTGTTTTGGGCTTAAATGATATTGTACTTAGGTTTGGACCGTGAAGAAGTATGACGATTTCGAAATAAAGAACGACTTTTTGTAGCCCGTTCATTACGTCACGGTGTACCCCGTGGGAAGTCTTCTTAATTTGTGTCCATGTGAAGTTAGTATCAGCTAGTAGCCTACTGCTCCCGACTGCCTCTTATTGTGGTACAGCAGTGAGCTGCCAAACACACAACCATATGCACGAAAGGCCCCTACAGAACCCCAAAACATCGACATTTAGACTTATATGACATTTGGATATAATTGGAGCCAAAGTAAAACTGTGAGCCAACGTGACAGTACCTATTTAACGACACTTATAATTGATTTAGTTAGTGTGTTCGCTAGCCGTAGACTGCGTTTCAAATATGATGGCACACGCGCAGAAATCAGATTTCTTCTTTAGGCCAAAAGAACGAGTCCATTTAAATCGGCCGGGGCCGTCAGTTCAGTCGACTACTGGCAGTCGAGGTGTGCGCATCAGTGGTAGTAATGCTGGATACACCATGTTCCGAGGTAGTGTGAAGGGTACTGGCTACCGACTCCATTCGCCAGTTTCCCCTTCACTTCCCCTTCCGTGCGTCGCTGTGTGCCATCACATTTCAACTGGACTCTACTTCCTGACATGTTTACATTTGATTTAATTATATTGTTGTTTCTTGTGTTTCGTTCTTACAGTGTTTGTTTTGTATAGAATCCTTCGCGTTGGGAAATAGAATTTAGGTCCTTTATTATTATTATTATTATTATTAATTGTGCAGCTACAGCGGTTGTGTCACTGACCAAGCACTTCTTACTCATTAGGCCCGTTCGCAAAATGGCGAAAAGCGACTATTAGCCTCGCCATATCTCTGTCTCTCTCTCCGTCCCTTAAGTCCGCGTGGAAAAACTCGGATCATACTGGACGGATTTTCATGAAATTCAATATTTGAGTATTTTTTCTTAAAATCTGTCAAGAGAATTCAAATTTCCTTAAATTCCGACACGAATAATGGGTACAAGCCACAGATGAGGATATAAAACGGCAAAGAAAAATGACATCTGCATGCCGGGTAACTAATACACGAATACTGACTCACACTAATAATGTGTAATACTTATTGCTTTGTAATTGATTAATTTCGTCGGATCCTAAAATATTTTATGGCAACGCTGACAGGAAATAACAAACTACGCACCAATTTATCTGTTATTACGATCTGCTTAGCCCAAACTGTACGTGCAAATAAATTCTGGAGCAGACGAACATTCCTTATTTAATCATTTTCCAACAAGATGAGACTCTATTAAGTTTGTTACATTACTGTAGGCAGCTCTACATGTTTCGGGTTTTGACGCCCATCATCAGGACCTCGTACAACTGTAAATACAGCTTCTGGTATTGATTAACCGGATCTACTACCATCCGCTTTCGTTGTTGTTGAGTTCGAACTCATCAACTAGAGCGGATGTTAGTAGATCCGGTTAACCCTTTGGCCCTGGAGCTGGAAATTTACAGTTTAACACAACATTTATGTACAATGTGAATATTTTATGAATCAAGAAGAGTAACATTAGGAAATACACGACATTTTGTGGAGGAATAAACGAAGATGGTGAGAGTAAGTCTAAAAAAATGATTAAATATATTTGTTGACTGAATATATAAAAAGCCTACTCTGGGGTCTAGCGGTACGTCTGTCCTATATATAGGATGCGTGGTGCCTAAAGGTTAATCGATACCAGAAGCTGTAATTACAGCTGTACGAGCTCCTGATGATGGGTGTCAACACCCGAAACATGTAAAACTGCATACAGAAATGTAATAAACTGAATACAGTCGCATCTTGTTGGAAAATTATTTAATTCGATTCACGATACACGGACCCATGTATATAAAAAATGAACATTCCTTAGTTGCAACGTAGCTCTTATGTGTAACGTGTGACCAGAGCGCGGATTGGTTTCCTAAAATTTCTTTCAATGACTCTTACGTGTATTTTAACTTTTGCACTGCACATCTTAATTATTTATACAATGAACCAACAAAATGCACAGCCGATCAACAATTTATTATAAAAAGATAAGGCCCGAGGTTCCCGGAAGTTTTCAGTAAGTGAAGGTTCCCAGATTATGTGTCAATGGTCCAGGATGGTGGTAAGGTTGTCAGCCTTACGCACCGGCCAATTTTACCCCCAGGAAATATTCTTGGTACTCATTTATGTTAGAGGCTGTGTCGACCCCAGGGTCATAGTGCGATCGGAAGGATTATGTCAATGAAAAATTCCAATGACACCACCTGGAATCGAACCAGCCACCTTCCGATTTGTAACACTGCGCCTTAACCACTGTGTTACCGCGGTCCCCACAACAATTTAATATACTGTTCTTTATTAAACTGTTCCTACATTTTTCGACGTTATTACGCCACCTTCATGGAGCTAGTAGTCAGTACCTGCTAAGTTACATACGTAGTAAGTATGTGTATCACCAATACTGCATTCACATTCTTATGTAACTTAGCAGGTACTGGCCACGAGCTCCCAGTAGAACACGCAATACCGTCGGAACATGTAGGGGCAGAGTAATAAAGAACAGTATGATAAATTGTTGATTAGTTGTACATTTGTTGGTTCATTATACAAACAAAAACTTGCTACATGTAATTTGCATTGTTGTCTGTGACAAATTTACAATAAAACGTTCTACACTCGGTATTTTTATATATATCTGATAGTGACTTGTAGCTCAACAATCCTTTAAAGACGAAGCGCAGAACACTTTATTTAAAGGCCCAGTCCGTACCGCGCTCTAAACACTTTTCTTCTCGGTTATAAAAACCAATCAGTTTATGCTGTAAGTGGCACAAGTCGCTGTTTGTTCTCAGATAAATACAAAACACATAAATACAGTGTGGGCAGAGCGTACAGTTGTT
>Ga0123355_10012728_pt1 | contig 13044 bp, 7 predicted proteins | sample TergutEmb28metaG_3_FD_89872 | JGI IMG/M metagenome (GOLD analysis project Ga0123355, IMG submission 89872) | Embiratermes neotenicus P1 segment gut microbial communities from Petit-Saut dam, French Guiana - Emb289 P1 | ecosystem: Host-associated > Arthropoda: Insects > Digestive system > Gut ... | reverse complement strand
CGATTCCGAAGTCGGTAAGCTTGATTCGGTCTTCGGGGCCAAGCAGGATGTTGGACGGTTTGATGTCGCGATGCACGACGCCGCGCTGGTGAGCGTAGGCGAGCGCGTCGAGGGCCTGCCGGGTGAAGTTCACTGCTCGTCCCACCTCGATGCCGCCATGCTGCAGGCAATATTGGAGTGACGTTCCCTCGACGTATTCCATGATCATGAGGATCTGATGGTCGGCGCGCAGGGCGGTGCGAAGCGCAGCAATGCCCGGGTGATCGAGAGCGGCAACCACTTTGATTTCGCGCAGGAAGCGTTCGACCATGTCATGCTGGGCGTTCACATCGGGCAAAAGAATCTTCATCGCCTCGATGCGGTCCGAGAGTAGGTTCCGGACCTTGAAGACCTTGCCCATCCCGCCGCGCCCGATCGCGGAGATGATGCGGTAGTCCCCGATGGTCGCGCCGACTTGGATGCTGTCTTGAGATAAGGACATAAGCCGACTCAGTATACGGCGAATCGCGTGCTTGTGGACCTGGCGCGATGGCAGGCGCTATTGTTTTTCGGCGGCCGGTTGTGCGGGCCGCTCAAAAAGCTTGGGATCAACCTGCGGGTTGATCTCGATCTTCTTGTACTCCGTCTGGCTGGTGTCCTGTCCGTTCTGCTTGTTTTTGCGCAGCATGGGAAGGGTCAGGCCGTCGATGTTCCGCCAGTCCTCCATGGCGGTCTCCCCTTCGACCGGGCCACTTGGTCCCAGCGTGCGATAGGTCTCCTTGAGGATGTGGCCGGTCGAGGGATCGACGAACCAGCGGATTGGGGTGCCCGCTGCGCTTACGTCGACGATGCGTGCCTCCACGTCGCCGACTTTTTCGGTGCCGCTCGCGTGGAAGAAGACATCTGGATCTTTCCAATGCGAAGCGATGAAAATGGGGTCGCGTTTGATCTGTTCGAGTGTCTCTGTTTTCTGCTCTGCGGGCATCGGCCGCGTGCCCATGCTGCCCATGGATACAAAGCCGGCATCGGGGGTGACCGTGATCTGCATGGTTCCCTGCGGAGTCTGCAGTTCCGCATGCAGATGGGCGGGGAAGACGATGGTGCTTTGCATCTCCATCGGGAAGTCGCCCTGCGGAGTCTTGCGGGTTAGAGTGAAGTCGCTCTTGACCGACTTGATCGACGCCAACTTGGCCTCGCCGCCTATGGCTGCGACGACCTTCGCGGCTAGTACTTTGCCCTCGGGATTCGACTCGGTCACCTTAGAGCTTTCCTCTTGTTTCATGCCTGGCGGGGGCGGGATGGTGATGTCGATGTTGGTCACAGGACCGAGTGAGGCGAGTGGCCTGTCGAAGTCTTTCGTGTTACCCACGACCAGCACGGCCAGTTGATCTTTGTGCATATACTTTGTGGCAACACGGTTCACGTCGGCGACGGTGACCTTCTCGATTTCCGCTTCGTATTTGTCGAGCCAGTCGGGAGGATATCCGTAGTACTCGTAAACCATACGTTCGGCGAGAATCTTGTCGGGCGAGTCGAGGCGGAAGATGAACGCATTGAGGATGGCGTCTTTGGCGCGCTGGATTTCTTCCTCGGTAATGGGCTGCGTAGAGAGGTCATCCACGTCTCTTCGGGCAGCCTCGATCGCCTCGATGGTGCTCTGGCTCTTGGTCCCGATAGCAATCTGCAGTACGCCGGGGTGGCCGAAATTGGTGCCGATGCCTCCGCCGACCGCATAAGCAAGGCCACGCCTGGTGCGAATGTCGTTGAACAGGCGTGAGCCGAATCCTCCGCCGAAGGCTTCGTTGAAGACGCTGATGGCGTAATAGTCAGGATCGGCGCGGGTGGTGCCCAGTGCCACCATGTGGATGTTGCTCTGGTTTACGTCTTCCTTGGGGACGAGGTAGTAACCGGGCTTCGCGGGTTTGTATTGAATCTCATTTTTCGGGAGGGTTGGTCCCTTCGGCCAGGACTCGAAAGCGGTGCGCAGCCTGGCTTCCATGGCGGCGGAATCGAAGTCGCCGCTGATGCCGAGAATGATGTTGTTGGGATGGACGTATTTGGCATACCAGTCGAGCAGATCCTGGCGGGTGACGGCGGCCACGGTTGCATATTCCGGCACCCGGGCGTAGGGGTTGTTCGCGCCGTAAGCCAACTTGAGCGCCTCGCGTTGAGCAATGCCGCTGGCCTCGTCGTTGCGACGGGAAATGGAATCCTCTGCGCCTTTCCGGGCGATTTCAATTTTGTCGGCGCGAAACTCGGGATTCTGCAGTTGGTCGACAAAGACCTTGAAGACGTCGTCGAGATCGCCCTTCAGACAAGAGAAGCTGATCGTGGTGGAATCGGCCCCGGGGCCGGTTTCCACCTTTGCGGCGCGCACTTCCAAGAAGTCGTCAAGTTGGTCGCCGGTTTGTGACTTGGTACCGCCGGTGCGCCAGACTTCGCCGAAGGTGTCGACAAGGCCGATCTTAGCGGCGGGTTCGTTGACCGATCCTCCGCGAACCCGTGCGGTTCCGTCGATCAGGGGGAGTTCGTGGTCTTCCTGCAGGAAGATCACCATGCCATTGGAGAGTTCGATTCGCTTAGGCTGCGGCGGCTGGAAGTGACGTAGCGGAGGAATCGGGATCTGGTTCCACTGGCTGGTTTGAGCTTCTGCCGGTAAAGCAGGGATCGAGATGGCTGCAGCAAGAAGTGTCAGGAGGAGGGTCTGCTTCATTGTGTACCTCCCTGGTCGGAGTTGTTGCTATTCTGGTCGCTTCCGGGTGAGCCCCCCGCGCGTAAGTTCTCGATGTAGCCTACGGTGCGATTCGTAACAATGAAGACTTCGTTGGCCACGCGACGGATGTCGGCTTTCGTTACCTGATCGATGCGATCGACCGAGCGGAACAGCTCGCGCCAGTCGCCATAGCGCATCTGGTAGGTCGCCAGTTGCGTCGCAAGTCCCTCGTTGTCGGCGAGACCGCGGATCAGATTGGCTTTGCTGCGGGTCTTGATCATCTTCAATTCTTCGTCGCTTATGTCTTCTTTCTTCAGGCGATCGATCTCGGCGTGAATGGCGTCCCCGATCTCTTCGGGTTTGTGTCCTGGCAGGGGAACCGCCAGAAACGCGAAGAGGTGAGGATATTTGACGCCCGGGTATCCGGTGAACCCTTCAGAGAAGGAAGCGATCTTCTTGTCGCGCACAAGTGATCGATAGAGGCGCGACGTGCGGCCTTCGGAGAGCAGATCGGTGATTGCGTCAAAAACCGCGTCGTCTTTGCTGCGATAGTCGGGTCGATGATAGCCCTCGATGTAGATCGGCTGGGAGGGGTCCTTGACAACGACGATGCGCTCCGCATTCTGCGGAGGTTCTTCAGTCGTGGTTTCGTCGGGATGAGGCCGCGCGGGCAAGCGTCCGAAATATTTCTCGAGAATCGGGATGGCTTGGGCCGGGTTGATGTCCCCGGCAACTGCTACGACCATATTCGACGGGACGTAGTATTTGTCGAAGAAATGTTGCGCGTCGGTGGCGGAGAAGTGGTTCAGGTCCGATATCCAGCCGACGGTGGGGCGGTGATAGGGATGCGCGATGAAGGCTACTGCGGTGAACTGCTCGAGGAGGCGGCCGAAAGGATTGCTGTCGGTGCGCATGCGGCGCTCCTCGATGACCACGTCTCGCTCTTTGTAGAACTCGCGCAGGACGGGATGGAGAAAGCGCTCGGATTCGAGATAGGCCCAGAGTTCGAAGCGATTTTCCGGGAGCGAGTAGTGGTACGCGGTTTCGTCGTAGGTGGTGAAGGCATTCATATCTTCGCCACCGTTCTGTTCGACGATCTTGCCGAATGCGTTGCTGACGACGAATTTTTGCGCCGCGTCCCTAGCCTCCAACCACGCCCTTCCGAGCTGTTGCAATTTTGCCGGGTCCTGACCGACCGTTTTATCGCGCTCGGTGAGGTATGCCGCGTAGGTAGCCTCGACCTTTTCGAGCGCGACTTTCTCCTCGGCGTAGTTGGTAGTGCCGATCCCAGTCGTACCCTTGAACGCCATGTGCTCAAACATATGGGCGAGGCCGGTGGCCTCCATGGGATCTTGCACCGAGCCGGCATCGACCATCGTGAAGAATGAAAACACCGGCGCTTCGGGACGCTGGCAGATCACGATGGTCAAGCCGTTTGCCAGCTTCTTGACCGTGACGCGTTTTGCGAAGGACGCTTCGTCCTGTGCGAGGGCCAATGCCGAAAGAATGACAAAAAGAAGGGCGATTTTGAGTGTGCGGTGCTTCATTGGGCCTCCCACATCCGGGCGGAGATGCCTGCTAAAGAACATAGGTTTTGACGAGCCAGCAGGGCAGAAGTTTGAAAGTACGTGGGAAGAAGGGAGGTTGTCAAACAAGAGGGTTAGGACCGGTTAGGACCGGGGAGCGTGCCTGCGGTGAACGGGAGCGCTGCCCTCCGATCGAGCGGGTATTCTAGTGTTCGTGAGGTAGGTTCTGATTTCGGCCGCAGGGATCGCCGGCCCCACTTTGGCTTGTTGGCTGAAATCACCATGGATTCGAGGCGGCGATCGCTGAGAAAGCACCGCAGGCAGGTGGCGCATCTGGTCGTGGGGCGGGACCTGGGCGACGGAATTGTGCTTCCCAGGTACGGGACAGTTGCGGCCTGTTGCCGCCGATTCGAGGGCCAGCGGTTCGGTCAGATTCTGTGTGAGAAACTCGCGCGCAACGGTTCTGGTCAAATTCTCATTGTTATCACGGCATTTGGAGCATTGGAAATGGATTCGAGTGTCGAAATCCAAGGCAGGAGTCTGAAGCTCTCGAACCTGGAGAAGGTTTTATATCCGGCCACGGGCTTCAATAAGAAGGACGTCATCGACTACTACGTGCGGATCGCCCCGGCGATCATTCCTCATCTGGCGGGGCGTCCCTTGACTCGCAAGCGTTACCCCGACGGAGTTGAGGGCGAGCCGTTCTTCGAGAAGAATGCGCCCATGCACCGCCCGGATTGGGTGAAGACGGCGCCCATCTGGAGCGGGCGCAACCGACGGACGATTCACTACGTGCTGGCCGACGATTTGCCAACCCTGGTTTGGCTGGCGAATCTGGCGGCGCTGGAGTTGCATCCGTCGTTGGCGCTGGCGAGCGACGTGGAGTGTCCCACGGAAATGGTGTTCGACCTTGACCCTGGGCCTCCGGCCAACATTGTGCAGTGCTGCCGGGTAGGCCTGTGGCTGCAAGAGATCTTCGAACATTTCGGACTCCAGAGTTTTCCCAAGACTTCGGGGTCGAAGGGGCTGCAGATCTACGTTCCACTGAACACTCCGACCACTTACGAGGCGACAAAACTGTTCTCGCATGCCCTGGCCCAGTTGCTGGAGCATGAGCATCCGGACTTGGTTCTCTCCGAGATGAGCAAGCAGGCGCGGGTGGGCAAGGTATTCGTCGACTGGAGCCAGAACGACGAACACAAGACCACGATTGGGGTCTATTCGCTGCGCGCACGGGAACATCCGACGGTTTCGACGCCGGTAGCGTGGGCTGAGGTCGAACGTGCACTCAAGAAGAAAGAACCGGAACTGCTGGTCTTCGAGGCGGGGCAGGTGATAGCACGTTTTGAAAAACTGGGCGACCTGTTCGAGCCGGTGCTGGAGCTGAAACAGAAATTGCCGGATGTGAAGGCAGGGGCGCTCGCGGAACAGGCAACCGAGACCGCCGCCCAGGCGGATGAGAGGGATCGTCCGCGAGAGACGGGGCAGACGAGATCCGGCAAGCAGGGGCGGCCTGGTAAGAAGCAGAGCAAGATATAATCCCCTCGACTCAGCGCTGCCGTCGAGAGACCTCGCATCATGCCGCAATTTTTTGCCGGAACCTCAGGATGGGCGTATCCGACGTGGAAACCTGATTTTTATCCGGCTAAGCTGGCTCAGAAGAAATTCCTCGGTCACTATGCCACGCGCTTGAACACGGTCGAGGTGAATTTCACGTTCCGGCAGCTGGTGAAAGAAAGCACCGTCCAGAGCTGGATGCAGGAGACGCCGCCCGAGTTTCGCTTTGGCGTCAAAGCCCACCAGGTCATCACCCACATCAAGCGCTTGAAAGGGACAGAAGAGTTCGTGCCCCGCTTTCTCGGGACGATTGAACCCCTGGCTGCGGCGGGGAAATTGGGCCCCGTACTGTTTCAGCTTCCGCCAAATTTGAAGGCGGATGTGGCGTTGCTAAGAGATTTTCTGGCAATTCTGCCTCGGACGGTGCCGGCGGCGTTTGAGTTTCGCCACGCTTCCTGGTTTTCCGACGCAACCTGGGAATTGCTGAAAGCCTCCAACGCAGCGCTGTGTGTGGCTGAGACCGAGACCCTGACCACACCCGATGTCGCCACCGCAGGCTTCGTCTACTACCGCTTTCGGAAACCGAGTTACAGCGGGGAAGAGCGGCGGTCGATGATCGATCGTATCCGCAAGCACCTGAGCGACGGATGGGATGTGTTTGCCTACTTCAAACACGAAGAAACCCCGGAAGGCGCGCTGTATGCGGTGGAGTTGCTCGCTGAGGTGAAAGGTACGGCAGCGGCATGATCCGCTATGCATACCTGGTTCTCGCCGCGCTGCTTGCTACGGCCCCAGCTTGGCGGCAAAGTCCCGGCCTGCGGAGGGTACACGTTTTTGTCACGCTGGCGGACAACCAGCATTATTGTCAACTGGCGCTTCCGAACTCAGTCAACTCCTCAACCTTCATTGACTCACCTCGTCTTCAGCCCTAAGATTCCAGATCAATGGTCGGCCAAACCATCTCGCACTACCGCATCATCGAGAAGCTGGGCGGAGGTGGAATGGGTGTCGTCTACAAGGCCGAGGATACCGAGCTTGGCCGCTTCGTTGCGTTAAAATTCCTGCCCGAAGAACTTGCTCAAAACCCGCAGTCCCTGGAACGTTTTCGACGGGAGGCTCGGGCTGCTTCCACTTTGAACCATCCCAACATCTGCACCATTCACGAGATCGTCGAGCAGGACGGGCAAACGTTCATCGTCATGGAGTATCTGGACGGCGTGACGTTGAAGCACCGCATCGCCGGCCGGCCATTGGAAATCGATTCTCTGCTTTCATTGGCAATTGAGGTTGCCGATGGTCTTGATGCGGCGCATGCCGGCGGCATCGTCCATCGCGACATCAAGCCCGCCAACATTTTCATCACTCGGCGCGGACACGCCAAGATCCTGGATTTCGGACTGGCCAAGGTTGCGGAAGTCGCCAAAGAATGGTCCGGAGGCCCGACCGCAGCCACCCTCGCCGACAGCCACGAATTCCTGACCAGCCCAGGCACTGCCATCGGCACCGTGGCGTACATGTCTCCCGAGCAGGCCAAAGGAAAGGAACTCGATTCGCGCACCGATCTGTTTTCCTTTGGATCCGTGCTTTACGAGATGGCCACCGGAACTCTGCCATTTGCCGGGGACACTGCGGCCACCATATTCGACGGTATTCTGAATCGCGCTCCGGTGCCGCCACTGCGACTCAATCCCAGCCTTCCGCCAAAGCTGGAGGACATCATCAACAAGGCGCTGGAGAAGGGTCCCGATCTGCGTTATCAGTCCGCCGCTGAACTTGTCAGCGACCTGAAACGTTTGAAGCGCGATACCGAATCCAACCGGGAAGCCGCTCACGATTCAACGGCAGTGCCTGCTGCCAGCGGCGCAGTACGCGCAGCATCAAGCGATCAGGTTTCCGGCGGCTCGGTGCTGGCCGCTGCCGCGCGGCAGCATAAGGCAGGAATCGGCGCGTTCGTCGTGATCGCCCTGGTGCTGGTGGCAGCTGCGTCGTACGGCGTTTACAGCCTGTTTTTCTCCACACGCCACCAGCCTTTTCAGAGCATCAGAGTCTCCAAGGTTAGCGGTACACACAACGCGCAAATTGGGGCGATGTCTCCCGACGGAAATTATCTGGCCTACGTGCTTAACAACGAGGGCAATGAATCGTTGTGGCTGCGCCATCTGTTGAGCGAAAGCAACATCCAAATCGTTGCGCCAGAGCGGGTGCAATACAATGCCCTGCGCTTCTCGCCGGACGGCAGCTACATTTACTATTCACACACTCTGCCCGCCAGCGGGCAGGCGTCGGATGAGTACGATCTTTATCGCATCCCGGTGCTGGGGGGCACGCCAAAGGTGCTGGTGAAGGATATCGATTCGACTCCCAGCTTTTCTCATGACGGCCAGCGTTTCCTTTTCCTGCGTGCGAACGATCCCGATCCCGGCAAATACCATCTCATCATCGCCAGCAGCGACGGCGGCGACGAAAAAAGCATTTTCAGTGCACCCATGACTAACATCATGACCGATGCGGCGTGGTCGCCTGACGGCCAAACCGTAGCCGGCGGCATGTTCGAGCAAAAAGGCGATATCTACTCGGCGCTGATCGCTATCGATCCCAGCAACGGCAGTCAGAAAACAATTTCCCAGCCGCCGTCCTTCCTTATAAGCAATGTGGCTTGGCTGCCCGATGGGCGGGGACTGGTAGTCGTTTACTCGTCCGTGGAAACAAACTTCGGCGCTCAGCAGTTGGAATTGATCGGATATCCCGATGGCAAAATGCGTCCCATCACCGCTGACACCAATAACTATGCGAACTTGAGCATCTCCTCCGACGGAACAACCATCGCAACCATCCTGCAGCAAACCATACGTGATGTGTACGTGAGTGCGCGCCAGAAAGCCGATTACTCCGACATCAAGCAGATCACTTCCGGAGATCCGGTTCCCGACCTCGCGTGGTCCAAAGATGGAAATCTGCTAATCGAACAAGGATCCTCGATTCACATTATTGACCCCAATGGCGAACCCAAAGGGGACATTGGCACCGAAAAAGGAGCATTCTCGGCGCAAGCCCAAAGCTGTCTTGATGGCACGGTTGTGCTGGCGCGAGGTACGCTGAAAACCTCCGGAACGAGTATCTGGCGTAGCGCCGCTGACGGCAGCGGATTGCAGCCTTTGTCGGAGGGCAAGCGAGACATGTTTCCCACCTGCTCGCCCGACGGAAAAACCGTTTTCTATCTTGATTTGTCCACTTTGGCCTTCATGAAAATGCCGCTCGCTGGCGGCAAGGCGGAGCGAGTTTCGTCCGGGTTGACCGAAATCCAATCCGGCTACGATGTTGCTCCCGACGGCAAGACCGTTGCCCTCGGCACTTATGACTTCAAAGCGCAAAGGCCAAACATCTCTGTGGTGGAGGCGGATTCCGGCAAAACGCTTCGAACCCTGGAGTACGATCCACGCCACAACGGATTCATCCGCTTCAGCCCGGATGGCAAAGGCATCGTCTACCCGATTCGCGAAAAAGGAGTCGACAATTTGTGGTTCCAGCCGCTCGACGGGAGCACAGGGCACCAGCTTACCAATTTCACTTCCCTCAAAATCTATGCTTATCGCTGGTCGTTTGACGGCAAAAGCCTGGCCTTGGTCCGCGGCGATTCCCCTTCGGATTTGGCTCTGATCAAGGATGCGCAGAGCAAGTAGGCCAGGGTTTGAGGACTCTCCTCACACTGCCGAAATCAGATGCGCGGGCTGGGACAAAGTGGATCGTGCTCAAAGAGCCTCGTCGTGAATTGGAATGAAAATATCGAATCTGAGCGTGCTCCTCTGTCTTTCGATTGACTTCGCCGATCATTAGCAAAGAGCTTGAAAGTGGCGACGAGAGAAGAACTTGTGCTCCCAGCCAACAGCCCAAGCAATAACGTCAAATGCGGCATTCCTCTGCCCTTTCAATTTTGATTTCACTCATCAATGCTGGCATTCCCCGTCAGCACTTTACGCCGAATCAGCAGGAGGGCCACAACTGTGCTCACCGAGTGTCCAAGGAGTTTCGTCCCTCCATTGCCGACCAACCACCAACGATGGCCTGAGATTTCAGCCAAGTTTCGTTATTGGCCGCTCTCAGGGCAACGCCAAACTGACATTAGCGCGAACCAGGGCTTGCCGGGGCGAAGTTGCGAAGGTCGAAGATCTGCCAGTCCTGCTCACCGGGCGGCTGAACCCAGAGGAGAAGGGCGACGTTGTTGACCGCTCCCTGGTAGTAGGGGATGCGGATCATGTGCGGGCCTGGGTCGAGATGGATGGCGCCGTTGTCCCCGACTGCGTAGTGAAGACCGTCGAGGTTGATCAGCTGCCGGTCATCTATCCACAGGATCGCTCCGTCGTCAGAGACCATCCGGAATCGGTAATCGCCGGCGTTACGAATCCAAAACACTGCGTGGTAGTCGATCCCGAACAGGTTGGTGCGCGGCGTGACGCCGGGAATGCCGTCCGTGTTGATGAAGATCTGGTTGGGAACATCGAGCGAATAGGTGTAAAGAGAGCCGATCTGATCGAGCTCGCGGAAGTCAGGCAGGCGACGGGTGGGATGTTCGAGTTCGTAGACATCGCCACAGAAGGAATTGGCAGCGGGAACAACCGACCCGAAGGAACCGATCGGGCCCTGCGGCGGAACCACATACACGCGATGACTGAAGACCGAGAAGAGATCGAGATCGTGGGCAGTTTCGCGGGCGAGCCAGTCCTGGGCTGGAACTGTACCCGGGCCCGAAATGCTGCTTACAACGGGGCCTTCCAGGGCGGGAGCGCCGGACGCCGTTCCGCCAGAGGGAATATCGGTCGCCCCGAGGTTGCCGGTGGCGCGATCGCGCACCACGATGCGCGTGAGCGCCAGGGAAGGTATCGCCGGGAGCTCAAAGATGTGGGGGAAGCCGCGGGCGAGCGCACGCGCATAGTCCGCCGAGGTAAGTATCTGATCGAGGGTTGCTTGGAAGAAGCGAATCCGGCGACCGGAGGCATCGAACGTGCAAACGCCGTAGTCGATCTGAACGCGCCGGTCGACACCCACCGGTTGGCGCGAGCCTGTGCCGGCATCGAGGGTCAAATAGGAGAGTGACTCTGCGTCCACAGCGACCTGGTAGCGCAGGACGTCACTGCGGCGAGTATCGATGAGGCGAGCGCGCAGCGAAATCGACAGTGGCGTGTCCGGGTAATTGCATGCAGCTTTCGTCAGCAGCTTTTCGAGGGCACTGGAGCCGGTGACAGGCGGTTTCGGCGGAGAGGCAGTTTCACCCACAAAGTAGCGGTGGCGATAGAAGAGGCGGACGCTGGGCCGGGTGGTGCTGACGGAAACCTCATGGAAGCCGCCAGTCCACCCGTCGAAGCCGGGCCGAAATGCGAGCCGGTAGTGAACCGTGGAACGCTCCAGACAACTGGCGGTGATCTGGAATCCTACGTTCGCGGCCGCAGCCGACGAGAGCGGTGCATTGGGGTCGACAACATGGAGGCTGGTAATGGGCGCGATTCGTGGCTGCGGAGCGGGCCGGTGGTGATGCTTCCGGGTGGGGTCGCCGTTTGCGGAATAGGAGACCTGCAGTTCAATGCCCGCGAGGTCGGGAACGTGGCCGTCATGCCTATCGAGGGCAATCACGTCGAGGACAACCTCCCGCGTCGTGACGTGGAACGTGTACACGTCGGAATCTGCATGCGTGGATTGGATCGCCACGGATTGTGGGACCTGCGAAGCGCCGGGATTGGATTCCACCTTCGCAGGTACCGATGGCAGTAAGAGGACGGCGACGAAAGCGGCGACGCGCATGGCCCACACGTATGGCAGGAGGACAGAGCAGACTGCGGTTTCAAAGTCTTTCCTGCAATCGCAAATAGAATACTCTTCCGAGTGCCAGCGGAAACTTGCGTCTACTTTGTCATGGGCAGCCCCACCACCCTTTGCGATAAAGCGATTTGGACGAAGCCGCTGGCGCGGCGGACACTGCCGCGTGTTGTCCCACCGACACCTGCAGGGGGTTCCCAATTCCCTCGATAGCTGCGGCTTTCCAGTCTGGACGATGTCCAAGCTTCACGGAGGCTGCGGAAAAAATGAGTCGGCCACCGCTGGAGGTGGCCGATATCATTCGCGCACAAAGGGATCGCTTTATCCGCAACAGCTGCCCCTGGATTCACTGGAGCCATCGCAAAGTGCTCCTAGCCATCGCACGCTGCCACACCGCCAGGAGGCCGAAGGCAACAATGACGATGTTGATCTGCGCGACGACGTCTGACCGAGAGCGGGGCGCGACTAGAGCGGGATTGGACCATTTGCCATGAAGCGCTGCCGAGGATCGTACTTGCGTTTGATTTCCTGAAGCTTTACCAGATTTGCTCCGTAGGCCATTGCAAGTTGCTCTTTCTCGTCAGGCCCAAGCAGTCCTGGGTAGCCTCCCGGGAATGAGAACGGCTCTAAGGCAGAGCTCGCGTCATGGGCCCAACGACGATTCTTAATGTCCGCTTCGTCGGTCTTCTCTTCCCAGGCCGCAACGATGCTTACCAGGAAGTGCGGTTCGCGAAGAGCGAAAGCCGTCGCATCGCTTGCGACTCTCGTTGGCGCGCCATGGAATGATTGAACGGCGATAGCGCTGAGGGGCGATGGCATTGCTTCGGCCATATTCAGCAATACTTTCGCGACCTCGCCGTCGAGCTTGCGAAGCCACCTTGTCTGCTGGGCGTAGCGACGATGCGGGACCGCACTCGCTTCGAAGAGCGGGAACAGATCAACAGGCTTCATCGGCTTCAAAACTGCCTGGATCGGGTCTCCGAGGGACACAAGTTTCCCTACTTCGTACTCCCCCAGGTCAGGCTTGCCTTGCCAGCAAGGAGCCAGCGCGACACCACGTGCCCCGTTGGGAGCGGTAATCAGGGCGACCGTCGCGGCAATCCCCTCTGGTGCATCATCGTGCTTGCCGAAGCCTTCGAGGATGTTCCATCCATCTTTCCAAGAGAACAACGCTTTGCCGGCGAACACCTCTGCAACGCGGTGTGTCCTGATGTTCAGCGATGTCACAGCCCCGAAGTTTCCACCGCCGCCTCGAAGAGCCCAGAGAAGATCCGGTGAGTGTTCTGCGCTTACCCGCCGTATGCTTCCGTCTGCCAGGACGATCTCTGCCGCGAGGATGTTATCTGCGCCCAAACCCAGTCCCGGTGTAAGGGGACCGTATCCGCCGCTCATCGAGAACGCACTGATTCCTACTAAACCGTTTGCACCTGCAACGGCTGCGACACCGGCTCGATCAGCCTG
>Ga0123355_10012727_pt1 | contig 13044 bp, 13 predicted proteins | sample TergutEmb28metaG_3_FD_89872 | JGI IMG/M metagenome (GOLD analysis project Ga0123355, IMG submission 89872) | Embiratermes neotenicus P1 segment gut microbial communities from Petit-Saut dam, French Guiana - Emb289 P1 | ecosystem: Host-associated > Arthropoda: Insects > Digestive system > Gut ... | reverse complement strand
TTTTACCTGCGTTCTGTAATTCGAATACGTAAAGCCGGAATCTCAAAACGTATATTTCCCTGTTCCAGTGTTCTTGCGGGCAGAAAAAATTCCCCGGTTTCCAGCGGAATAAGCGATAGCCTGAGCATATAACCGTCTTCGATTTCTCTCGATGAAAGTTGTGAGCGTGAAAGTATTACTCCCGGCGGCACTTCCGGCATAAAAAAAGTTTGAGGTGGCAGTTGTATTTGTCTATTTCCTGCCTGCGAATTGTTCAAGCGAAGCGAAAAAACAGCCCGCTCACCTGCCGATAATTGCTGAGGATTATTTTCCCAGACAAAATGCAAAGTTGTAAACAAATTATGCTCTATTGCCTGCACATCAAAAGCCAATAACCCGGTTTCTGTAACGCCATGAGGGGTAACAATCGAAAAAGAATTCAGGATAATCCGCCCGCTCACATTCGGTATCAACCTAAATTCGATTAAAGTCTGAACTTGCCCATCTTCCGTCATTCTGGGCATTCTCAAAAATCGATCCATCGTAAGAGCTCCGTAAATCGGCGGTGTGATAACAGAAACATCATCCACGGCAGGATAGTCAACCAGGAAAGTAAGAGTAAACGGGTATCCCGCCAATAATGTTTCAGGGCTGACTGAAATCGTCAAAGTTCCCCCTATTCGCAGCTCCTGCGCGTAAACAAAAGAACTAAGTAATAAAAAAAACGTTAATAAAATTGGTTTTAGCAAAACGCCTCCTTATATATTTCTGCGTCAAAAATCCATTCCGGTAAACTCTTCTTCTATCCATTCTCTGCTTCTCCATCTTTGTTGTTCTTCCTCTCTTAAATATTCAAAAAGAATTTCTCTTTGTTCCTGTCTGTAGTCTGGGGGACTTTGAGTATTTTCTTCTCTTAAAATAGACAGAAGGCTTAGCTCTAAATTTCGTTTTGCTTCTATTCGTCCCGGTATTATTCTTAACGCATCGCTGAAAGAAGCTGCCGCGGCGTGATAATCCCCTTCCTCAAAAAAAACAACTCCGGAATTGTAAAAAATTCTGAAACGAAGTTCACGGTGTTCGTGTGTTGGAAAAACTTGAAGTAAATTTTGCGAGTTTGCATAACGTTGTAAAGCAGTTTGGGCATTTTCCATCATATGAAAAATAAGGCCTAGTCCGTATTCGGCGTAAGGAGCTGCGTTTTCATGGTTCAATGCTTCCAAAAAAGGAACAACTGCGTCTTCGAATCTTCCTCGTGCAAATAAATAATTTCCCTGTAAAATAAGTAATTTACCTTCTGAGCAGGAAGTTAATGTCAGTAAGACCGAAAAAATTATTCCAAAATGAATAACGATAAGAGGAATACCAATAATACTTGCACGTAAATTAGCAGCTTTTCTTGAGCGTGTGACTAGTTTAGAAGCGGCGTAGGAAAAAAGCGCTAATGTTATAAATAATACACGTCTTTGCCTTGATTCTTCTCTTCTGTGAATTAATTCTGTTTCCTGTGCCAGCGATAAAAGATGGCTGGAAAGAACCTGTGCGGCGTCTTCACGATTAGCGTCAATGAAAATACCGCCTGTTCTTTCTGCGGCTGAGCGCATAACTGCAGTATCTCTTCGGCTGATAACCTGCGGTGCGCTTGGATCATCAAGGCGGGCCTGTATCAGCCTCCCTTCATCACTTCCAACAGCGACAGTAGTTACGATAATATTTTCCCTGATACAACGATTGACAGCATTTCGTAAACTGCCTGAATGTTCTTCTCCGTCAGAAATTAAAATTATAACTCTTTGAGCAGGAGACGTATTTTGAAAAGCATCTGCGGCAGCGTCAACAAGCGCTTCAAGGTTGGTACTTCTGCCTGTTATTGACTGAACATCAACAGATTCAAAAAAAACTAATGGCGCGTCATTATCAAACACAAGAGGAATTGCTAAATAACCTCTGTTTCTGCCAATCGCTACTCCGTAACGAGCTCCTGTTACTGCCTTGAGGCTTGCTCGTGCGATATAAAGCCCTCGTTCAAGGCGTGTCTCTAATCTTTCTTCGATTTGTGCGTCTTGTAAATCCATGCTGCGTGAAACATCAATTGCGTAGACAATATCAAGACCTCTGCGGAATTCGGAAGGTGCATATCCTGTTCCCCATCTTGGACCAGCCAAAGCAATTATCGCAAAAGCTAAAAATAACCGAAAAAGAAAAATTGACAATATAAGTTTTTTTTCCAGTTTGGCAGATAGTTTTTGCTTGTTTTTATTTTTAATTATATCAATGATAATCAAAGGAATAAAAATTAAAAAACATAATAAAAAAAATGGATTGTCAAATGTCATATAACAGCCTTTAATAAATATTTGCGGGTAAATTTGACAAGACCCATCAAGAAAATTGCCGGAATAAAAAATTGATAAAAAATCGAACGATGCCTGTTTACAACACGAGATCTTTGTATGGTTATCTCATCTGCATCTATTTGAGCAAAAGCTGCGGCAAACGCATCCGCATTCGGCGCAATTAATAACGTTCCTCCTCCAGCTTCTGCTAAACTTTGTAAACTTTCCTCGTCATATTCTGAATATAAAATTCCGATTCTTCGGATATTTGTAAAAGGATCTGTAAAATCAATAGGTACTTCTCCCTGCGAACCAATTGCAATTACCCAAAATGATACTCCGGCGTCACGTAAAAAACCTGCGGCAGTTTCCGGGTGTATTGCTCCCGCATTGTTTTCGCCGTCTGTAACTATTATTGCGACTCTTCGCTGTGCGTTTGAATTTTCCAAATGAAAAGATGTAACGGCAAGCCCCACGCCAAGAGCCGTTGCGTCTCCAAGTTCTCCAATCCTTAGTAGTTCAAGTCTGAGCCTAAGAGCCTCTCTGTCTGTAGTAAGAGGAATAAACAGGGCGGCATCTAGTCCGACTCCAACAAACCCAATGTTGTCGGCAGGACGTCTTTGCGCAAACTCTTTTATAAGGTTTACTCCTACGGCAAAACGGCTTTGCCCGTCCATATCAAGTGCCGCCATGCTTGGACTTATATCCATAATAAACATAATATCCGCCCCGCGATTAAGCCAGAGTGTTTCTGAAGTTCTGATTGACGGCCCGGCAGCGCTTAAAAAAATCAAAAAGACAGAGATTATTTCGAGTAACTTTAAAAATTTTACAAGACCGTTAACTTGAGATGTTTTAAACGGAACTCCACCGGGCGCTCCCAGAGGCATCAATAGAACAAATGGATTTTTCAAACGTGAATAAATAAATACAACAGCCGGAATGACAATAAAAGCGGCAGCCGCCAGAAAAGGATACTCAAAACTAATATTCATGTTTGTGTTCCTCCTTCTGTAAGTTTTTGTTTGTTTTTTCCAGCATGGCAAGAAAATTGTTCAGATCGTCTAACAATAGTAAAATGCCGCTTTTATCGATGACAGTTCCTGAAAATCGCTGTTCATCACAATTGCGGAAAAAGTCCGCAAAAATCGACAAACTGAATTTATTTTGAAAATTTTCCGATATACTTTCGCCGGTTGAAACTTGAAATTCGTCAGCAGTCATAACACGGCAATTTACTCCCGTAAGGTTGGACAGAAAAATTCTAAATTCATCTGAAAGCCTGTCCAGAATAATACGTTTATCCGTACCTTTTAAAACAGCTTTTCGAAGTTGTTTTTCTATTTTACGCATTCTGTTAAAGAGTCTGTAAAACTTCCATTTTTGGATCAATTTTTTTATTAACTTACGTCCTTTTAACATAAACAGGATTACAAATAATATTGCAAAAATAATAATTGCTATTGTAATGTAAATCATAAAAGCAGTTCCCGGTACTGCCAAAGCGGCAGCGGCTCCGGAAAGAATATGTAAAGAACCGTCTTGAATTACCGAATTAACTGTAATTGTGAGATCTGTGAAATATGCGCCTCCGATATGAATAACCGGCAGCTCAAGGAAACCCGGAGCAAATGCTGTAAATTCAATCAACAGCCTGTTTCCCGTAATGCGTCTTTCCAATACAATCCTGTGAAAATCAATGTGTTGGTCTGACGGCAGAAGTCCTGATTGAGGAAGAAGAACAATGTCATCAAATGCGGTTTCAGTATTATCCGCTTCTAACGGCAGTACCAAAACAGCGCGATCTCCTACAAAAATATGTCCGGGAATTAAAAATGCGTCCGAACTTTGCGCATATAAAACAGACGTTATAAGAAAAAATGTTACTACGAATATTATAACTCTATTGTTTAATATTTTTTTCATCTGCTTTTACTCTGACTATGTTTGTTAAAGCCTCGTCCGGAAAAAAATTTCATAAGCGCTGTTGGAGCGTTTGTTTCCGTAGTTATGTCCAAAAGTGAGGCTCCGCTTTTACGGCATTGGGCTTCCCAGTTGATAGTGCGTTCATTATGCCATTGTTCCCAGTTTTGTTTAAACGAATTTAAACCTGCAGGCGTTTCCATTTTTATCCCTGTTTCAGGATCTTCCATTGTGATTAACCCGTGGTATGGTATTTCTTTTGCCCCGCAGATTCGCAATGCGATACAATCGTGTTTGCGGCAAAGAGTTGCCATTTCATGTTCCCAATTGATACTGAAAAAATCCGAAATCACTACAACAAGCGCTCTTTTTTTTAACAGACGCTGCGCTGCTTTTAACGCCGAAGCGATATTACTGCCGTTTTGAGTTTTGTCAGCCTGATTATCTTGAAATTGAAGCCCTGCCATTATCATAGACATTATGTGTTTTCGTCCCCTTGACGGTGCAAAAGCCTTTTCGACATCTTTGTCAAAGAAAAAAGAACCAACTTGCTGCCCTCCGTGTTCTGCGGAAAATGCAATCAAAGAGGCGCAAATAAGAGCTTGTTCAAATGGACTCAAAACGTCTGCCTTGGTTATGTTTCCCCTGTGCATTGAAGGTGAAATGTCAATTAAAAGTAAAATAGTTAACTCGCGTTCTTCACGGTACATTTTTACAAAAGGATAACCGAAGCGGGCGCTGGCGTTCCAGTCAATTGTTCTGATGTCGTCGCCGCTCTGGTAATGACGTGCTTCATCGAATTCCATTCCCTGTCCCTTGAATACCGATCTGAAACTGCCGCTAAGCATTTCTTCGGCAAGCCCGGATGAGATAATGGGAAGATTGATAATGTTACGCAATAATTCGCTTTTTTCCATAATGCGGATTAGGGGACCGGAATATGGCTGAGTATTCTTGCAATTACTGTGTCTGTGTCCATACCTTCAGCCTCGGCTTCATAAGAAAGAACGATCCTATGCCGTAAAACCGGAAGCGCAGCGTTTTTAACATCTTCGGGCGTTACAAAACTGCGGCCTTCTAACATGGCGAATATTTTGCTGCAGCGGTGCAGGGCAATCGAAGCTCTTGGAGAAGCGCCGAATGTCACGTAACGATAAATGCCGTCAGAGGAAGCCTGTCCAGCCGCGATACTTAATCCCTGTTTATGTGTTGCGTTTAACGCTCTTGTAGATGCCGGCCGGGTAGCTGTTACAATTGTAATAATGTATTTGCTTATCTGTTCATCAATATGAATCCCGTCTGCGGTTTTGCGCAGGAAATCAAGGTTTTCCCTGTTCAAAGTTTGCGTAATAGAATGTTTTGGCAAAGTTGATCCCGCTGTTGCGACTGCTGCGGCTGATGCAGTGGAGGAAAAGGGCTGGCTGTTTTTGACGATTTCCAGCTCTTCGTCGGGGCTGGGATATGTAATCAGCAATTTCATCAGGAAGCGGTCAAGTTCCGCTTCTGGAAGCGAATATGTTCCTTCGTGTTCGATTGGATTTTCTGTGGCGAGAACAAAAAAAGGGTCGGGCAGGGGGTAGCTCGTCTCTCCGATTGTTACCTGTTTTTCTTCCATTGCTTCCAGCAGGGCTGACTGCACTTTTGCCGGAGCACGGTTTATTTCATCTGCCAAAATAACATTTGCGAATAATGGTCCTCGGCGAACGGAAAAATTTCCTTTTGACTGCTCCCAGATCATTGTTCCTGTTAAATCTGCCGGCAAGAGATCGGGAGTAAACTGAATCCTTTTAAACTCAAGCCCTGTTATTTCGGCAAGGCTTTTTACGGCAAGTGTTTTTGCAAGACCCGGCACGCCTTCCAGCAGAATATTCCCGCCGGCAATAAGAGCTGTAAAAAGTCCGTCTATCATTGTTTTTTGCCCTACAATTTTTACGGACATGGCCTCTCTGCATCCCGCAATGATCGCGGTACATTTTGAAATATCTTCTTTTAAGTTCATTAGTATTCGTCTCTTTCGGTATCTGTAACGGACGGCTCGGAGGGCTCTGCCCAAAAGTCATCTCTTTCTATATCTGTAATGGCGGGCGGTGCGGGGATTTCTCTGTTTTGAATGCTTAATTCATTTAAAATATCCTGACGGAAAAAAGAGGCAAGTTCAGCCGCTTGAGCTCTTGTAAAATGCAGCGTTATAGGAGAACTTTCCATACGGTTGCTGGATGTGGCAGGATCTATAAATTCCGCTCTTCCTTGATGTATCGTAAAATACGGACTTCTGTCTCTGAAAACATATCCCAAGCCAAGAGTCATATTTGCACGTGCTTGCACACCAAACCGATGTCCCCGCCATGTTAAAAAGCCTTCTGCGGTTCCGTAAATTTGCCTTGATCTTCTGGCGTTTTGATTTTCCAGTGTTCTTGCCGTAAAATCTTCGTTATATTGTTCAAGCGCTCTTATAAAAAGAGCTCGTCCCTCTCTGCTCCAAAATTGATGGTACGTCATCATTTCGTGCCTGAACTGCAGAGCGACGGCGTCTTCTCTTGGGAAATAAATTAAATTAACAGTTTCCCGCCTCAATCCGCCTAAAAACCTGTCTAGCTGCAAATCAATTTCACCTAACGGAATCTGCGGAGAATTTAAATCGACAACAAATGGTTCTGGTATTTCTCTTATTGTTGCGCATGAACTGATAATTAATACAAAAAATAAAATAATGACAGGTTTCATATAACGCCTAGCTCCTTTAATGCTTTTTTTAATACTTCTTCGCTTGCAGGCGAAAGACCGCCCAGCGGCAGACGTGCGGGACCGGCAGGAAGACCTGCAAGGCTGAGTGCTTTTTTTATTGGTACAGGATTTGTTTCTACAAATGCGGCTTTTAAAAACGGGATTAATTCATAATGTAAGTTTCTGGCTGTTTCCAAATTGCCTTCTACCGCCGCTTTTGTCAGGGCTTTTATTTTTGCCGGAAACAAATTGGCTACGACCGAGATAACTCCGTCTCCGCCCATAGCTGCTAACGGCAGTGTAAAACCGTCATCGCCGGAAAGCACAAAAAACTTTCGTCCGCTTTTTTCTAACGGAATGGCAATTTCTCTGATGACATCACCCATCTGATTTATATCGCCGGATGATTCTTTTACACCTGCGATATTTTCAAACTTGGCAATTTCTTTCATGAGGCAGGTTGGGATATTTCTGCCCGTACGAGAAGCTATATTGTAAACGATGATGGGAATACCAACGTTAGCCGCCATTTCAAAGTGGCGGACAAGTCCGTCATCGTTGGGTTTGTTGTAATATGGAGTTACCACAAGCGCCGCATCCGCTCCCATTTTTTTTGCACGTTCAACATATTTTACCATATACCTTGAATCGTTTGAGCCGGCTCCTACAATGATTGGAATTTTTCCTTTTGCTTCTTTTACGGCGATTTCTATAAGCACTTCTTCTTCGTCTTCATCCAGGGTGGGATTTTCTCCTGTCGTTCCCAAAGGAAGAATACCGTCAATTCCTTCCTTCATTTGAAATTGAATCAGCCTGCGGAAACCTTCGTAGTCTACTTCTCCCGACTCTGTCATTGGTGTTATCAGCGCAGTAAACGCCCCTCGAAATTCTGTCATAATAACCTCTCTTTAGTGCGGCTAAGCCGCACATTAAAATCGAATATGAAACATAGTTTCATAATAACTCCTTTATCATATCATCGATTGTAAATAATCCGAGGCGCTTCTTTGCCGTAAGCCACTCGGATGCCCGCACAGCGCCGGAGGCAAAACCTTCCCGGCTGCGAGCTGTATGTGTAATTTCAATTGTATCTGCCGCAGAGTCAAAAAACAAGCTATGCTGACCGGGAACACTGCCTAAACGCAGGCTTGGAAAATGAAACTCATCGGTTTCGGGTTTTCGGTTCATGGTTTCCCAAACAATTTTGTTTTTACGTTTGATTCTTTCCAATACGCCTTCGGCTAAAGTTTTTGCTGTTCCCGAAGGGCTGTCTATTTTTTTGTTATGATGAGATTCAAAGCCGCCGACATCGTACTCAGGAAAATTATTGATGAGTTCCGCGGCATACCACGCCATCCGCCAAAACAAATTAACTCCGATAGAAAAATTGGAAGCCCAAAGCAGCGCGCTGTTAAGCCCCTGTCCATTTGCTTTTTCAATAACTTGCTGTACTTCGTCAAGACGATCATACCAGCCAGTTGTCCCTGTCACCGTTGGAATACCTCTTTCGGCAAGAGCAATTATATTTGTTACTGCCGTATCAGGCTGTGTAAATTCGACAGCGCAAACAGGATTTGTTTTATCTATGGAAGCAAAATCAAAATCCGCAATTGTTTTTGCTGTCGGGATTCCCGAGGGGGTATCTTTCGCAGCCGGATCAACAATTACAGCAATTTTATGCCCAAGAGCAAGAGCTGTATCTTCTACCATTTTTCCCATTTTCCCATAACCAATAATCGCAATATTCATAATCACCTCAATCAAAAAAATCTACATGAAGCGCTCTGATTACTTTTGCGGCTTCATTATCATTAACAATAAAACTTATATTGACTTTGCTTGCTCCCAGTGAAACCATTTGCACATTTACACCGATACGCTGACATACAACAAATGTCCATCCCAATATTTCTGATGATCGTTTAACGTCGCCAATGATCGAAATTATCGCTTTTCCTGTTTTTATTTCTACACTTGCGATTTTATTTAAATGTTTTTTAACTTCGCCAAGATCGTAACAATCATCCAAAGTGAGCGATACCGATACTTCACTTGTTGCGACCATATCAATCGAGATATTATATTTAGCGAAGATCGAAAAAACTTCTTCCAGAAACCCGTGTTGTCCCACCATTCTGGTAGAGACTATATCAACTAACGTTACTTTGTGTTTTGAAGTGATCGTTCGGACAGGAATCATTTCGGTTTTGGTCGTTTTTTTTGGCGCTGCTGCCTGTTCGATTTTTGTGCCCGGCGCTTTGACGTTATACGAATTTTTTATAATGACTGGAGTTCCTGTTTTCATGCAGGGAAGCATTGCGCGCGGGTGCAGAACCTGAGCACCAAAATAGGCAAGCTCCGCAGCTTCATCGTAAGTGATACTTTGAACAGGTTTGGGATTTTTTACGATTCTCGGGTCGGCCGACAAAATACCGTCAACATCTTTCCAGATTTGCGCTTCGTCGGCTTTACAGGCTGCGGCGATCATTGTAGCCGACAAATCAGAACCGCCTCGCCCCAATGTCGTTATATTGCCGTTTTCGTCTTTTGCCAAAAAACCTGTTACAACAGGAATAACATTTTTCTTTATTAGCGGCTTCACTTTATCCGGAATCAAATTCCAGCTGTCTTTTGAAAGTTCGGCATGAGTGTTATTGGAATTCGAAAGAAAACCAATCTCCCATGCGTCAAAGGCAAAAGCGTTTAAACCTGTGGATTTTAAGTACGCCGTGACAATCCGCACGCAGAGCCGCTCTCCAAAAGATACAAGATAATCTTTTGTTCTTGGAGAAAGCTCTTTTATCAATGATATTCCCGACAGTAAACGTCTAAGTTCATCCAAAAGATTTATTACTTCTATTTGAACAGGGTTCTGTCTGCCATCGGGCAGTTTTAGGTTATTAAGCGTTGTTAAATGAAGTTTTTCGATTTGGGAGAATTCTACCTTCCCCTCATTTAACGCCAAATTACCGGCTGTTAGAAGATGATCTGTTGTATCTCCCATTGCGGACAGTACCAATACAGGTTTTTTATCCAATTGTGTTTTTACAATATCCGCAACATGGCGTAAACGGGATGCGTCGGCCAGAGAACTTCCGCCGAATTTCATTACAATCATTTTGTATGCCTCTAAACCATTATACAAATTATTTTTTTTCGGGGCAATGGACTTGAGAGCTTTAATTTGTTATTATGAATCAGCGGAGGAAAACTTGATCGGATTTTTAACAAGAAAAACGTTTTACGATTTATGGGACAATTTGTTCAAAGTTGTTCTGTTAAATTTGGGCTTTATTGTATGCGCTGTAATTGCGTTTTCTATTCTTGTGTTGGCCTCTCAAATTACCAACTCCATTTTACTTATTCATCTGTTGGAATTATTCGGGCTGGTTGGCACTATGATTTATTTGGCTGCCGTATCCTGTTCTTTGACAATTATATCTGATTACGGTACTTTCAGATTTGGAGATTTACTTTCCGGCTTTAAGAGGGCGTGGCCGGCAGGGATTATAATGGGAATTTATGCCTTTATTGTTATCAGGATAATGCCGTTTGTGATTCAATTTTATTTAACAATGGAACCTTTCATGTTAGGTCTTGCTCTTTCTGCTGTAATTATATGGATAACGATTTTTTCCCTGCTTGCGTTCCAGTATTTTTTTACTGTTTATTTTCGGATCTCCGATGCCCCTACTCCCGGTAAAAAAATCAAAAAAGCTTTTAGAAAATGTTTTTTAATCGCTTTGGACAATACAGGGTTTTCAATCTTTTTATTTATTAACAATATAATATTGCTGTTTATATCATTTTTTATTGTACTCATGTTTCCGGGTTTTGTTGGCGTATTTTCATATATTGATCAAGCCTTGCGTCTGCGTTTGTTAAAATACGATTATCTGGAAGCCAACCCTGAAGCTAACCGCCGTCAAATCCCATGGGATGCGTTACTAATCGAGGAACGTGAAAAAACCGGCACACGCTCGTTTAGAAATTTTATTTTTCCGTGGAAAGATTAATAGGATTAAGAGGCAACTCGGTCAGTTGCCTCTCAAGCTTTTACAAATCACCACACAAAGAGCCATCTGATTCCACGGTACAATCCAACGAATACCCATCCAACGGGGCCGGGTCTTACAGTTTCATGCCTTTCTCTGAATCTTACAGTAATGCTGGAATAAGCTACGCTTGATTCAGCTTGGCGTATTCTTCCTTGCAGTAATTCAATTTCTGTTGTTACTCGGGCAAGTTCTCTTTCGATGGCTAATATTTCCGCAATGGTATTTGCCCGCTCAAGCAACACCAAATATCTGCTGCGGAAATCAATTAAAGTAGAAAGTCTGATAACATTATCGTTGTACTGATCCGTTATATCAGTTCCTGTTCTTCTTTCGCTTACAACATTACCGAGCGCTCTTGAAAAAATTATGTATTCTTCCAAATTTTCAGAGGGAATACGTGCGGCGATTAAAGTTCCTGTCGAGCTGACAATAAAGCCGTTTTTATGCCTGACAGCTTCAATAAGCATATTTCTGGTATGTTCCGTATCTTCAACGGTTAAATCCAGCGATACTTCGTGGATAATCATTCTCTCTGTTCCTGAATCCGGGGATGAGCCGCTCATCGCCGGGGCTTCAAAAGATCTTGTTGGAGCGGTGGAGCAGGAGAAAAACATCACGGACAAAAAAATCATGGAAAGTGTTGTTTGTGGGATTATTTTTTTCATTGTGCGTAAAGTATAACAGAAAAACTGCGGAAAGTATACAGTCTAGTCTAGTCATGCCTCTATGCATACTCACAAAATGAAAAAATTTCACATAGAGTTGACAAGTTTAACATAAAATATGATATAATTCTTTATGAGGAAAAGTATGGAAAAGAAATTAAGGATTATTGCAGTAACAGCAATAATCGGGTTAATTGCTGGGTGTGGATCGACCTATAATATTATCCCGGATCACAGTCCAATGGAAATGGTGCGTGTGGAAGGCGGTACATTTGAGCTTGGAAGAGAACTGGGAACAGCAGGAAGCGGAGATACAACGCCCGTATCAACGGTAACGCTGACAGGGTTTTACATGGGCAAGTATCCTGTAACGCAGGCACAATGGCTTGCAGTAATGGGGAACAATCCAAGCAGTTTTCGGAGTAATCCTGCTGCCGGAGAAGTGCAGGGTAGGCGGCCTGTAGAAACAGTATCATGGTATGATGCGATAGTATTTGCGAACAGGTTGAGTGAGTTGAGAGGATTCCCCCCTGCGTATGAAATGCAGACAGCGGCGAATACCAGTGAGTGGAGTACAGATCCGGCTACATGGGGAGCAGTACCGAGAGAGAGGGATGATCCGGAAAGAGCAAGATGGGACGCAGTAAGAATCAGAGCGGGTTCGACAGGGTATAGATTGCCAACGGAAGCGCAATGGGAGTTTGCGGCAAAAGGCGGAAATAGAGGAGAAACCTATACGTTTTCTGGAAGCGATGATGTTGATGAGGTGGCGTGGCATTGGGGGAACAGTGGCGGTAGGACACGAGAGGTAGGAAGATTAGCACCTAACGGATTAGGAATATATGACATGAGCGGAAACGTATGGGAGGCGGTCTGGGATCGGTGGGGGAGTTACACGAGTGAAGCAAAGGCCGATCCCTCGGGTGCGTACTCGGGGACTGACCGCGTGCTTCGCGGCGGGGGCTGGGACAGCGATGCCGTTTACGCCCGCTCCGTTTTCCGCGACGCCGGCTGGCCTAACAGCGGGTGGAGCGCCGATGGCTTCCGTTTGGTTCGCCCTTAGCCTACCAGCGATGGACTTCGCCGTTAAACCGGAAACGTCCGGAGAAGTATCGTACACCAACATGGCTTGCATAAACGATTCTCCAAATTCATGACTTTGTTGTGTTCATTTTCGCTTTACAATAGCTTATCGATGAAATCAGATACAAGAAAAACTAGGGTTGTTGCATATAAAGGAAAAGAAAAAAAGAAGCCCGACCTCCCGGCCGCATTTGCGGCAGGAAAGTCGGGTGCTTTTCCGAGAGACTTCAATCCAACTATTGTAGTAGTTGTAGAACCGTTTGACCTCTTTGATTTGCT
>Ga0123355_10012726_pt1 | contig 13045 bp, 16 predicted proteins | sample TergutEmb28metaG_3_FD_89872 | JGI IMG/M metagenome (GOLD analysis project Ga0123355, IMG submission 89872) | Embiratermes neotenicus P1 segment gut microbial communities from Petit-Saut dam, French Guiana - Emb289 P1 | ecosystem: Host-associated > Arthropoda: Insects > Digestive system > Gut ... | reverse complement strand
TAAAACTGAATATTTTACGGAATGATGGTGCCTACGCCATAAAACGCGTAGGATAATAGGGAATCAGGTTAGAGTCCTGAACAGTCCTGCTGCCGTGTTGACTAGTAAGGTTTCATGTATGGTATTGTGGATTTATAACCATACAGCCATTGAGTACAATTGTACTTGAGAAGGCCGAGCCCTTGCGCCCACAAGATGCTACTCGCATTTTAATGTCTAAGTCGAAAGACCTGCCTCATTTTAGCGGCTACAAGTGCCGCTACCGTATCGTCCTACAGAGTATAGGGCTGTATGGTTATTGTGGTGTGGTGGTAATAATCTTTGGATTATTGCTTGGTGCTTCGTGCGCTTTTACTATGTTGCAGTACATATAACCCAATACCTGTATGGTATTGGGTTTTTATTTGCAAAAATTGGAGGGTCTTCACATGACAAGCTTAAACAGCTATTTAAACCAGATTAAAGAGCTCAACACCGAAGCAATGAATCAAGCACAAGCCAGGCTAGACAACCTAGCAAAGCCGCCGGGCAGCCTTGGCGAGCTGGAAGCAATTGCTACAAAGCTTGCGGGCATAAGTGGCCAAATGCATTATGACACCTCAAAGCGCTGCATTATTATCATGGCATCGGACAATGGTGTTGTAGACGAAGGGGTGGCTGCTGCCCCACAAGGCGTTACATATGCCCATACGTTAAACTTCACCAAGGGCATAACAGGGGTAAATGTATTGGCTAAGCAGTTTAATATGGACCTTATCGTTGTTGATGTAGGCATTAACGGCGATATAAGCCACCCAATGGTAAAAAATCATAAAATCCGCAAAGCCACACACAACATAACCAAGGGACCTGCCATGTCCCATGACGAAGTGGTCAAGGCCATAATAACCGGCATTAATGTTGCCATACAAGCCGTAGAAGACGGCTACAAACTACTGGGTGCCGGCGAGATGGGTATAGGCAATACCACCACAACGGCGGCAGTATTATGCGCACTAACCGGTATAAAACCAGAACAGGCCGCAGGCAAAGGCGCTGGACTTAGTAACGAGGCGTACAGCCGTAAGATAAGCGCCATTGACAGTGCCCTAAGGATTAATAGCCCCAACCCAGCAGACGCTTTGGATGTACTGGCAAAGGTAGGCGGTTTTGATATCGCAGCAATGGCCGGGGTTTTTATAGGTGGTGCGGTAATGCGTGTCCCGGTTGTAATAGACGGGTTTATTTCTATTGCGGCAGCGTTGGCAGCCTACCGGCTCAACCCCTTAGTAAGGGGCTACATGTTCGCCTCTCATGCCTCTGCAGAGCAAGGATATACACATGCAGCCAATGCCCTGGGGCTAAAGCCATGCCTACACCTTAATATGCGGTTGGGGGAAGGAAGCGGCTGCCCGCTAATGTTTGCCGTAATGGACGCGGCATGCGCAATACTTAGGGATATGGGCACATTTGAACAAGGCAATATAGACAGCGAATATGTCGCTGCTTCGCAGATTGTGAAAGAAAATTTCTAATACGAATTTTCCGAGATTCGTATAAACAACATAGGAGACGGTAACAAATGAGGATTTTCATATCAGGGGGCTGTAAAAACGGCAAATCCACATATGCGCAGAAACTGGCAAAGCATCAGCACAACAGCCCACTCTACTATGTAGCCACCATGTCATCTGTAGATAGCGAAGATGATGAACGAATCATACGGCATAAGCAAGAAAGAGCCGGGTGGGGCTTCCTTACAATAGAGCAGCCCCGCAATATAATTGAGATTTTAGACAAATGTGACCCAAGCGGCTCATTCTTGCTAGATAGCCTAACGGCATTGTTGGCCAATGAGATGTTTACCCCATCGGGCAAAGTAGATGAACATGCCAGCGAGCGAATCGCTTACCAACTGTCCGATGTGCTGCATAAAATCCAAAACATCGTTATCGTATCTGACTATATTTACAGCGATGCCATGCTATATGACCCATTAACAGAAGCATATAGGAAGTCATTGGCATACCTAGACAGGCTGGCAGCTAAGTGTTGTGACGTAGTTTTGGAAGCTGCATACACGCAAATAATAGTGCATAAAGGCGACCACATAGGTGAGATGATATGAAACTAGCAAAGAGTTTGTATATGGCATTAGGGATGTTTACCGCGATTCCCCTACCCTTTCATATTTGGGAGGAAAAGCTGGCAAAATTAATGGTCACGCTGTTTCCTTTTATAGGGCTACTAATAGGCGTTATATGGTGGGGTGCTGGTGTACTGCTTACCACGCCAGATTTGCCTATTGTTATGGTTTCGGCTGTTTTGGTAGTTGTCCCGTTTCTTGTGGCTGGGTTTATACACCTAGATGGCTATATGGACACTAGCGACGCGCTGCTGTCTTACCGCCCATTGGAAGACAAACTTAGGATATTAAAGGACCCGACAGTTGGTGCCTTTGCCGTTGTTATGCTAGTAATACTGTTTTTGCTGCAGTTTGCGGCTGTATATACGATTGTAGATGGCGGTAGATACCTGGCGCTAATAATAGCAGTTTGTGTCATTTCCAGGAGCTGCTCTACATTGGCAATCTTTACACTGCGGCATATGCCTACAAGCAATTATACCTCTATGCTTGGGAAGGATATAGGCAGCGGGGTTGTGGTATTCACGGGCGTTGTGATGGCGGTTGCTGTTGGTCTATCTTTCTTTTATGCCGGGCCTGTGGGGCTCATGGTTGCGGGTACGGTGGTTTTGGGATATGCGCTGGCTATGCGCAAGGCATATAGGGCATTTGATGGCGTATCCGGTGATTTGCTTGGTTATGCCCTTGTTATAAGCGAGTTGTGTGGGTTAATCGCTTTAGCGTTACTAAACCGGTTTTGATACAATTGGTAAAGGCGATTTAAAGCTACAGCTTCTAAAGGAGGGTACGCATGATATTGATTTTTGGCGGGGTATATCAGGGCAAACTGGAATATGCAATAGGGCGCTTTGGGTTAACGGAAGAAGATATAACATTGTGTGCAGATGAAAATGCCACCTGCCCTACCGGCAGAAAAGTCATTGGCGATATAGAAAAGTGGATTCTTGCATTAATAAAAGATGACAAGAATGTCCTGGAAGAAACGGAGCAGTTTATAAACAAAAACCGTGACACAATTGTTATATGTACAGATATCTCCTGCGGCATAGTGCCCATAGACCCAATAATGCGCAAATGGCGGGAGGAAGTTGGCAAGTTTCTTGGACTGCTGGCAACAAACTCCGATGAGGTAATCCGCTTATATTGCGGGATCCCAACAATACTAAAACAGGGGATATAACAATGAAACTTCACCTAATACGCCACGGCAAAACACTAGCAAACGAGAAGCGGCTGTACTGTGGGCATACAGACCTGCCACTGTCTGACAATGGGATAAACGAGTTGCTAGAAATAAAAAAGCAGTGCATATATCCATTACAAGCTGACTTATATTTCACAAGCGGCCTATTGCGCACAGCACAGACACTAGACTTGCTTTATGGCCCCGTACAAAGTGTAGCCATCCCACAATTGATGGAGTACAGCTTTGGTAATTTTGAAATGAAAAGTCACGATGATTTAAACGGTCAAGCCGAATATCAAAACTGGATAGACGATACAGCAGGACATTACGCCTGCCCCGGCGGCGAAAGCAAGCAGGACTTTGCCCGCCGTGTCTCTACAGGGCTTGGGATACTTCTTACAAGCGCACAAGAGGCATCGGTCTTGGCAGTATGTCACGGCGGAGTTATTACTTATATCATGCAAGAACTATTCCCAGGCAAGCATAACTTCTACGAATGGCAACCAGCCCCGGGGCGCGGCTATACGCTTATTAGCACACCCGGCGAGCTTAATCAATATAAAAAAATCTAAGGAGTGTAAGTATGAAGCTTATGAAAAAAGGAATCATTGTTTTACTGGGTTTACTAGTCATGGCAGTAGCCTTATCCGCATGTGCAAGAAACAACGAACCTGCAGAAACAACCCGCACTATCACTGACAGGGATGGCTATACTACTACAGTGCCAAGTGAGATAAGCACCATTGTGTCGCTTGGCCCCTCTAACGCAGAAATCCTGGTTGCGTTGGGCTTAGGCGATAAAATTATCGCAGTTGACAGATATTCTGCAGATGTTGTGGGCTTAGGTGCTGGTGTGCCTAGGAGTTTTGGTATTATGGATTTTGATGTGGAGTATATTATGGAACTTATGCCGGATATTATTTTCGCGACAGACATGATAAGAGCAGGCGGCGATGATGACCCAATGGCACCCATTTCTGCGGTTGGTATTACGGTAGTATATGTACCAATTAGCGCAAGCATCGCCGCCATCATGGAAGACATACAATTTATAGCCAATGTAATGGGCACATACGATGCCGGCCAAGCAATAATTACACAAATGCAAACAGAAATTGACAGAATCGCATATATAGCCGCAACAATTTCCGCACCCCGTACCGTGTACTTTGAAATTTCTCCCGCACCGTGGATGTTTAGTTTTGGCCAAGGTACATTCCTGCACGAGATGATTGAGTTAGTAGGCGCGGTAAACATCTTTGCAAGCCAAGAAGGCTGGGTAGGCGTGTCAGAAGAAGTATTACTAGAGCTAGACCCAGACGTTATCCTTACATCTTCTGGCGAAATCTTAGACGACCCGGTTGCAGAAATCATGGGACGGCCAGGCTTTGACATACTCACAGCCGTACAAAACAACTCAGTATTTGAAATAGACACCGCAGCAAGCAACCAACCAAGCCATAATATAATCATCGCCCTTAGGCAAATAGCTGAGGCTGTGTTCCCCGAGTATTTCCTATGAAAATAAAAATAACCGCCGCTATATGCATAAGTGTTATTGCAATAATACTTGGCGTTGTGTTTGGGAGCATATACATCCCTACTACTGATGTATTACGCATAATTGGTCACAATGTGTTCGGGTTAAACTTACCCGAACACATTACCGTTGGGCGCGTGGGCATTGTATGGAGCCAGCGCCTTCCGCGTACTTTATTGGCCTTTGTTGTGGGGGCGATGCTATCGGTAAGCGGTGCGGTTATGCAGTCTGTCTTGCGCAACCCATTGGCTTCGTCTTATACCTTGGGTGTGTCTTCTGGGGCGTCTTTTGGCGCTTCGCTGTTTATCCTGGCTGGTATTACTTTGCCGTTCTTCCCAATGCTGTCCCTTCCTATAATGGGATTTGTTTTTGGCTTTGCTACTATTTTTATTGTTATGGCGATGGCAAAGCAACTGGATATACGCATGGAAAACCACACTATTATCCTAACAGGGATGGTATTTGCCTTGTTTATTAATGCCATAACAACGCTGATGTTTTCATTGTTTAGGGAAGGCACGCAGCGGATGGTTTTTTGGCAAATGGGTAGTTTTAGGCTGCTTGGCTGGGAAACTGTTTTACTATTGGCCCCTATTTCGCTAATTGGCATACTTATAATAGCATTTTATAAGTGGGAACTTGATATTATGACATTTGGGGAAGAACAAGCGCAGTCCATAGGCGTTAACACTGGCCGGGTAAAGCTAATGCTACTAATAACATCCGCTGCATTAACCGGGAGTGCCATAGCCTTTGTTGGTATTATCGGGTTTGTAGACCTGGTGGCACCACATATTGTGCGCAAGATATTTGGCTCGTCACACAAGCATGTCATACCTATGTCCGCCATAGTGGGCGGTACATTTATGGTAGTTGCCGACCTTGTAGCCAGGACAATAACATCCCCTTCAGAGCTGCCTGTTGGTGCAATAACGGCAATTATAGGTGCACCATTTTTTGCATATATCTATTTTACTAAGCGGAAGGGGCACTAGAAGTGCGAGGATTCTAATGGAAAATAATTATAGATATTTCAGCAACCACCAATGCAAATACTTCCCATGCCACGCTATGCCGGAAGAAGACAATTTTAATTGCCTATTCTGCTACTGCCCTTTATATCACTTGGGCGAAAACTGCGGCGGTAACTTCGAATACTTCAAAGGCACAAAAAGCTGTACAAGTTGCCACCTGCCACACACACCAGGCTACTACGACACGATTACATCCAAGCTAAAGCAGATTAATGATGAGGTGCGAAATGCTATCACTGACTAATGTATCTGCTGGGTATGATGGCGTGGATGTCATCAAAAATATCTCATTCGACGTAAGCGGCTGCGTGTCTATAATAGGCCCCAATGGCTGCGGCAAAACAACTTTACTAAAAGCAATAGCCAACACCCTACCCAGTAAAGGCAATATTAAAGTGCTGGGCAAGTCATTTCGCGACATGTCACGCCGCGAGGTTTCACTCAACGTTGCAATGCTTAGCCAACAGCCAAGCATCTATTTTTCGTACGATGTATTTGACACAGTAATGATGGGTAGGTACCTGCACATCAAAGGGCGTATAACAGGAAGCCCCACACAGCACGACAATCTTGTAGTCACCAAATCCCTAGAAGCGGTAGACTTGCTAGAAGAAAAAGATAAAAACATAACCAAGTTGTCGGGTGGCCAGCTTCAAAGGGTGTTTTTGGCAAGGGCACTGGCACAAGAGCCCCGTATCATATTGCTGGACGAGCCAACCAACCACCTAGATCTAAAATGCCAGGTAGAATTAATCACCTACCTAAAAAAATGGGCCACAGAAGGAAACCGGGCCATAGTGGGTGTGTTGCACGACATAAACCTTGCTATGTTGTTGAGCGATGATATGATTGTCATGAAAAATGGTGAAATTGCGACCAACGGCAAAGCAACCGAAATAATTGCAAGCGGTTTATTAAACCAGGTATATGATATGAATGTAACTGAGTATATGCGCGGTGTGCTATGTAAATGGGGTGTGTGACTGGATCGACTATAACTTTGGTAGTTTCATGAGTTAGATTTTTGCACTATTTTCTCTGTATGCTAAAAAACGGTCAGCCTTAGAGGCAGGATATACCCAATCAAACCAGTCGTGATTTTTTTCAGTTTCAGTGCAGACGAGATGAAACCCAAGTCTAGTGGCGAGCTTTATCGCAGTACCATTGTCTTTGCGAATCTGTGAAATAAATATATTAGATCTGCTGCCAATGATTTGTTCAGCGTTTTGTATCACATCAGCTATAATTCTTGAGCCGAAATTTTGGTTGCGTAATGTAGGATTAATGATTAGTGTGTCGAGATAGACAATGCTTTCAGATAGAAATTTTCTCGCTTCATCACGGAATACCGCAAGCATAAAAAGCGCAACTGGCGTAGTATCATCAAGCACGACTTTGCAAAAATAGTTTTCATTATGCACATATTTGTCCGAATTCAGATACCATTTATGCTCCGCTATTACGCTGTCTTCATCAAGTGCAAAACGAATTGCGGGTTCATCACACCAAGATTCGATTTCAGTTTCGTATTGTGCCGGATAGTCTTTCCATACAAAATCCATAGTCATCTCCATACAAGTTGCAATCCAATTAATCTATCAGCCCTTCATTTCTTGAGTTTTGTAATGACCGCTCAATTGATTCTTCCAACTCTTTTTCTACAGAATAATAGACGGCTATCTTAAAAAGCTCAACTATTGTCTGCCTCAGCTCATTAGCGAGTTTGTCTTTGGAAGGTTCTCCGCGTTTTTGTCGCTTGAGACCAGAACTTTCCCAATGATTAATTTCTGCTGCCACTTCGCCACACTCTTCCAATAATCGTGTAGCCATTTGATATGGATACACACCGTCTGGGAAACGTTTATTGGATGCCTCAACCATTTTCAAGAATTTCTCCATACTATAATCATCCTTACATTGAAAATTCGAGCTGCCGTTGTATATAAAATAGTGCAGAAGGGGACAGGTTTGCACCCCTTCTGCACAGTGACTGCGCTAACCTAATTGCTAATAACTAATAACCTAATAACTAATTACTAGCAAGCAATATCTGTGTCCACGCAAGCTCAAAATCAGCTCTAAAATCGCCAAGGTCTACAAACACCTCGCCACGGGCAAGAGTTTCATCACATGGCCAGTAGATGGGGCAGTTTTGCCAATCTTCCGGGATACGTTCGAATGCGCCTATATTTGTTGTAGAGTAGCGCGTATAACGTGTGTTGAGATATGCAATGTCTGGGCGGTTCATGAAATTGATAAATTTTTCTGCATTAGCTTGGTTGCGAGTAGACGCAGGTATGACCATAGAGTTAAACCACAACTGTGACCCTTCTTGTGGCACAACATAGTTATGGTCTGGGTTGTAGTAAGTTATCCACATAGCGCAGCCATTGTATACGGTTGCTAGAGCGCCTTCCCCGCCAATCATATTGTCTATGATTTGGTCTGCCAAAAATGCGCGTACGTTGGGGCCCAACTGCATTAGTGCGTCCCTTACTTGGTTAAGCTCGCCATGGTCGCGGCTGTTCATAGAAAAACCAAGCATCCGCTGTACCGCACCCATTGTACAACGCGAGCTGTCATACAAGAAAATTTCGCCTGCAAACGCTTCATCCCAAAGGATACTCCAAGAATCTACAACTTGGTCAACCTTGGTTGTGTTGTACACAATCCCAAAAGTCCCCCATTTGTATGGGACAGAGTAAAGGTTATTGGGGTCAAATGCTAAACCTTTAAATCTGGGGAAGATATAATCTGCATTGGGGATATTGTCCCAGTTAAGGGGTACAAGCAACCCCTCGTTTATCATACGCTCTACCATATAGTCCGATGGCACTATGACATCAAACTCAGCACCGCCGCGTGCAATCATGGTATATAGCTCTTCGTTGGTGGAATATGTGCTATAGATAACCTCAATACCATATTCTGCTTCAAACATCTGCAAAACAGGTTCGTAAATAAACAGTCCCCAGTTTGCCACATTAAGCGGTGGGTGGTTTACGGTTGAGCTTGTGACTGCCGATACATCTGTTGTTTGTGTGTGTGAATGTGTGTCTGGCTCGTTGTTTGCACAGGCGGCAAATGCCAACATGGCGGCTATGGCCATTGCTAGTACTAGCAACACTTTTCTCGTTACATTTCTTGTCTCTTTTTTCACTTATCATTCCTCCATTATTTCGCGCTTTGCGCGTTTAGTCGTCTTCAGCATTTTTGTGTATTAACCGCCTATCCCGCCTATTAATTAAGATAAGCATTATCATAACCACCACAAAAATAATAGTCGAGAGCGCGTTAATACTTGGGTCTACACCGCGGCGCGTCATCGAGAAGATTCTAATAGACAGGTTTTGCACCCCTGGGCTTGTAGTAAAAAAGCTAACCATAAAATCGTCCACAGACATAGTAAACGCTAGCATTGCGCCGGTAACAACCCCCGGCCACAGCTCTGGCAATATGACCTGTACAAAAGCACGCAAGGGGTTAGAGCCTAAATCCAGTGCCGCTTCATACAAGTTAGGGTCAAGCTGCCTAAGTTTTGGTGTCACAGACAGTATCACATACGGTACGTTAAAAATAACATGAGCCAACAGCATTGTCCCAAACCCAAGACTCCCTACCCCAAGCGTCCTAAACACAAACAAAAACAGCATCATCAAAGAAATGCCTATGATGACATCCGGCATCATAACCGGCACACGGCTTACCAGCATTATTGCTGTGCGCGAGCGTTTTTTTAACTTGTCTATGCCAATTGCTGCAACAGTACCTATGGCTGTTGCAAAAATAGTAGAAAATATAGCAATCAAAACCGTGTTGCGCAGGGCACGTTGCGTGTGCTGGTCATTCAACAGCCGGATATACCAGTCAAGGGTAAAGCCCTCCCACGTCCCGCGTGAACGTGATGCGTTAAAAGAAAATATTATTAGTACGGCAATTGGGGCGTACATAAAAAATAATATTAAACCCATATACAACCGCTTTAATACAGCCATCATGTTGGCATTGTAACTGGTCATAGTCGCATGCCTCCCTCACTTGCCTCTGTTTGGCGGTCAAATCGTGAAAGGATAAACGTGCTTACAAGCATAAGCACTATCATAACCACAGCCACAGCAGAGCCAAAGTGCCAGTTACCCACCAGCAAGAACTGTTGCTCTACAAGGTTACCCAAAAGGAAAAACTGGCCGCCACCAAGCAAATTGGGGATAATAAATGTTGCTGCCGCCGGCATAAATACCATAGTAATACCGCTTACAACGCCCGGCATGCTTAAAGGGAAAACCACACGCAAAAACACACTTCTGGGGCTGGCACCTAGGTCTTGCGCCGCTTCTATGATACGCTTATCCATTTTTGTTAGCGCGGTATATATAGGCAGTACCATAAAAGGCAAGAAATTGTACACCATCCCCAGCAATACAGCCGAGTCTGTAAACAATATATCAATGGTGGGTAAGTTCATACGCCTTAGTAGGTTGTTCATAATCCCATTGCGTTCTAAGATAGTCATCCACCCGTAGGTACGCACCAGGAAGTTCATCCACATAGGCATTATGAACAAAAACAGCAAGATGGGCTTGTCACGGAAACCTTTGCTTGCCAATATATGTGCAAGCGGGTACCCAAGAAGGAAGCATATTACTGTAGTCTGTAGCGCCATCCTTAAAGAGCGCGTAGCCACACGTACATATATCCTTTGGAAAAAAGGCTGGCCTTCGATAATACCCTCGAAAAACTTATTAATATTTTGGAAAGTAAAATATGTGTAGCCATCTGCATCTGTGCCTGAAAACGCATAAAAAAAGACCAGTAATAGCGGTGCAATTACAAAAATGGCAAGCCACACTATATATGGATACGTGAAAAGCCGCCTCATAACGCGTTTACCTCACGAACTGGCGCACTTTTTTGCATGACATGTATCAAGTCCGGCGCAACAGTAATTCCAACTATAGAGCCGGCTGGGGACTGTACTGTGCTTTGTACCTTCCATGTAAAACCACCGGTATTTATGCGCATCTCGTAATGCACGCCTTTGAATGTGACATGCTTTACTTCACCAACAAGCGCGCCCGCGTCTTTGCTTGTAATGCGTACATCCTCTGGGCGCACAACTATGTCTACCGGTTCGTCTTCCTCGAAACCTTTGTCCACACATTCGAAAACGGTGCCCGCGAAGCTTACGCGACGGTCTTCTAACATGGTGCCGGGTATGATATTGCTTTCGCCTATAAAATTGGCCACAAATGCGCTTTTCGGCTCGTTGTAGATATCTTCTGGGGTGCCTATTTGCAATATCCGGCCTTCGTTCATCACGGCAATTGTGTCTGACATGGTTAGGGCTTCTTCTTGGTCGTGGGTTACATACACGAATGTAATGCCCAGTTGCTGTTGCATATTTTTAAGCTCGACTTGCATCTCCTTGCGCAGCTTAAGGTCCAACGCGCCAAGTGGCTCATCCAGCAGCAGCACTTCGGGCTTGCATACCAGCGCACGGGCAATTGCTACCCTCTGCTGCTGCCCGCCAGAAAGCGATGTAACACTTCTATTTTCGAAGCCTACCAAATTTACCAGTTTAAGCATATCTTGCACTTTTTCTTTGATAGATGTACGGTCAACTTTTTTTATTTTTAGCCCGAAGGCAATATTTTCTGCTACGTTCATGTTAGGAAACAGCGCATACCTCTGGAAAACCGTATTAAGCTGGCGCTTGTGTGGTGGCGTATGCAATATAGACTCACCGTTAAAAAGCAAATCGCCACCGGTTGGCTGTTCAAAACCGCCAATAATACGCAAAGTGGTGGTTTTGCCACAGCCGCTAGGACCCAGCAGCGTTAGGAATTCGTTTTGGTTTATATACAAATTAATGTTGTCAAGTACCCTGTTTTGGCTAAAATCCTTTACAATGTTTACAAGCTCAATAAGGCGGGGCATATGACCAACTCCTTCAAAATGGGTGTTATGGGGCCGCGGTTATGCGACTATCCCCACCCATCAAAAGCTTGGCGGGGAGCTTACCCACAGTATTGATGCATTGTGGGCCGTATGGTTTTCCAGATAATAGGGTAATGACGCGTTATAATAAATACTGTCGCCCTTTTTTATTTTCCATGCCTGTTTACCGCGGTGCAGTGTCACGGCACCGGTTAGCACATAGCCAAATACTTCACCTGCATGTGGGTCATGAGCCTGTGTACAGCCACCGGGGCGCAGGTTGATTAGTATCGGTTCCATTTCGTTCTTTTGGGCGCTTGGGATTATCCAGGTTATGGTGTGGCCTAACTCCTCATCTTCGGACACATATGCGTCTTCTTGGCGATAGCGTACCTGGTCTGGGGCAGAGTCCCTAAAAAACTCGGCAGGGGTACTGCCTAGGCACTCTAATATATCTACCAATGTAGCTATAGATGGGGAGGATTGGTTACGTTCTAGCTGTGAAATAAAACCTTTGGAAAGGTCACAACGGGTTGCTAGTTCTTCTTGGGTCAAGTTTGTGCGCAGACGAAGCTGTTTTAGCTTTTCGCCTATATCCATGAGGAGCCTCGTTTCTTATAGTGAGGTATAGTGTGGCATGGTGTGGGGTGTTTTGCTGTAGCAAACATACTAAACATTTTATCTAGGTGTGCTAAACATGAGGATTAAATCATAAAAAAACCTGGGTGTCAATCCCAGGTTTTTTTTATGATATGTTGTGCAATATCAGATGCCCTACCTTGAGCGGATATTGCATGTGCTCGGGGGTTTTGATTTTTAAACCATGTTTCCTGGCGCTTGGCATACCTGCGGGTATTTTGCATTACTGCTTCTATTGCCTGTGTGCGTGAACACTGCCCTGTAATAAGCTGTATGACTTCTTTGTAGCCAATGCCTTGCATGGATGGCAGCCTTGGCTGGAAGCCTTGCGCCATAAGCGAAGCTACCTCGTGCTCAAGCCCCGCATCAAACATAGCCTGCGTTCTTTCGTTGATGCGTTTATACAATATGGGCCTGTCTACACATAGCTTGCAAAAAATAGCGTCATATACAAACGGTTGCACTTTTTGTACAGCATTGTACTCAGAAAATAATTGGCCCGTGGTATGGATATAGCTAAGCGCACGGCTTACCCTTTTAATATTATTGGCGTGGATGGTTTTTGCAGCCATTGGGTCAGCTTT
>Ga0123355_10012725_pt1 | contig 13046 bp, 12 predicted proteins | sample TergutEmb28metaG_3_FD_89872 | JGI IMG/M metagenome (GOLD analysis project Ga0123355, IMG submission 89872) | Embiratermes neotenicus P1 segment gut microbial communities from Petit-Saut dam, French Guiana - Emb289 P1 | ecosystem: Host-associated > Arthropoda: Insects > Digestive system > Gut ... | reverse complement strand
GCCTGTTAATATGAGCACACCTTGGGTTGTTGATGCGATGACTGCTTCGCGCTGGCCTTCGGATAGTGTCATTGTTGTTTCTTTTTCTATGGCAAAGAGGTCGTGTTTGTTTTCGGGGCTGGTGCTTGCGATATTTAATGCGGATAGTGCGGAAAGTTTTCTGGCAACGGATATTTCTGCATAGTATAGGGGGGATAGAAATACCATTGTATCGTGATTATCTTGGTCTGTTGATACTTTTTCCCGGATAATTAAGCGGTCCATTTGCATGCGAACCAGTTCGCCTTCAATAATTTCTGCGGGTGCAAATAATAATTCGGATGCTTGGCGCACAAGTTGTGTGGTGGGTATGCATGTATGTCCTTCGCTTGAGGCTTCCCATAGGCAGAAACGTACACCGGCTCCGATTCTTTCTGGGGCATCTCGAGAAATGCCGAGCTTGAATGCAATTGCGTCTGCGGTTTTAAAGCCTATGCCGTCAATGTCATCTGCAAGGCGGTAGGGGTTGGATTTTATGGCATCTATGGTTTCTTCCTTGTAGCGTTTGTATATTCGCATTGCGAAAGCAGGGGTTATGCCGTAGTTTTGCAAAAATAACATGACGCGCCGTTGGTCGGCTTGGGCATGAAAGCTTTCTGCAAATTCTAATGCGCGTTTTAGGCTGATACCTTTGATTTCCGCAAGTTTTTCTGGTTCGTTTTCTAAGATATCAAAAGTTTCTGTGCCGAATTGCGCGACAATTTGCTTGGCGGTTTTTGTGCCAATGCCTCTTATAGCGCCAGAGGCCAGGTATTTTTCTATGCCTTGGAGTGTATTTGGCTGCATGCGTTCTACGCGACTTACGGAGAGTTGTAGGCCAAAACGAGGGTTTTGTACGTAGGTGCCTGCTAGTTTTAATGTTTCGCCTTCTTGTAAGGCTGGGATATAACCTGTGCAGGTGATTTTTTCGTCGTCGTTTTCTACGGAAAATACGGTGAAGCCGTTTTCATCGTTATGATAGATTATGCTTTCTACGATGCCTTCGAAATTGTCGTTTTCGGGTTGGTTTTGTTCCTGCATTGGAGGTCAACATCCTTTTCACATGTTATAGTCTTTGCCGGACGGCTTCGTATAATAGTATGCTTCCTGCGATGGAAGCGTTTAGTGACTCTGTATTATTTGCCATTGGCAGGGTTATTAGTGCGTTGGCTAGGTTGGCGGCGGTTTCTGAAATTCCGTGGGATTCGTTGCCTATGAGCAGGCAAAAACTGCTGCGAAAATTTAAATCGTAGGGTAGTATATTTCCTCTGGGGTGTGCTGCGTATGTTGGGATTTCATTTTGCTTTAAAAGGGATATGGCTTCTTGTAAATCTACATTTGTTACAATTGGTAGGCGAAGTGCGGCCCCTGCTGCTGCGCGTAAGACTTTTGGGTTGTAGATATCGCCACTGCCGGTAGTTAAAATTACGCCGCCTACGCCTGCGGCGGCGGCGGTACGGATTAATGCGCCAATATTACCTGGGTCGTTTAAATTTTCGCCTAATAAGAAAAATTTTGAACTATTGATTATATCATTTAAATTGTGGTGCTGTTGTTTGCATACAGCAAGTATCCCCTGTGGTGACATGGTGTCTGCTAATTTATCAAAAACGGAGTCACGTACAATATCGCATTTTGCACGAGATTCGTACTGGGTCATATCATGGGTTGCGGCAAAACGTTCTGCAATTATGTATTGACAAATATGCCAATTGTGAGGGATTTCTTGTACAAATTTTTCTCCCTCAACTGAAAATAGACCGGATTCGTCTCGGTCTTTTTTTGTTTTAATTTTTGTTTTTAACTGCTTTGGGTTGTACATTGCTTGATTCCATTCCTTTCAGCCGGGCACAACTATGATGATGAGAGCAGAAGTCATATATTAACCATTGCCCATAAATATAGGGATGCTACCGAGCCATATGGGGCATATCTTTTTGCGTAGCGGTCAAACCGTTCTTTGGATAATTCTTTTAACCCATATAAACGCATGATGCTGCGGCGTATGATTAAGTCGCCATAACTTACTACATTTGGCCGCATAAGTGAAAATATCAAAAGCATTTCTACTGTCCAAAGGCCTACGCCTTTTATTGCGGTAGGGATTTTATGATTTCTTGGTCGGATTTTTCTGTAAGTGTGGTAAAGTCGATATAATTTTCGGCAGCTTCGGCAATATTTTTAATATAGCCAGCTTTACGCATGGACATTCCGCAGGACTGAATTGCTTCTATGGTTAGGGCATTTAATTTGCTAGGAGTTATTTGGCAAAGGGTATTTAGCTTTGCAAATACTGTAGCGGCTGCCTTTGTAGAAATTTGCTGGGCAACCACACTTTCTATAAGGGCAGAAAATGGATCTGGATTTACTGGGCGTTTTATTATGCCAATGGAGTCGATTAACGCGCCTAGCTTTTTATCCTTTTTGCGGAGATATGCTAGTGCTTGTTCGTCGTAAATGAAGTAAGTTTGGGACATGTGCAGGCCTCTAAATTTCTGTTTTTTGCATATAAACGCTTTGCTTTAATGTTTCAATATGGGATTGTAATGCTAGAAAGCTTTTTTCGCTCATGCCGTGCTCCATTTTGCAAGCGTCTCGCAAGGCGGTTTCCCTGTCTACGCCTAAAAAAATGAGTAGGTCGGAAATTAATTTGTGGCGGTCGTATATTTTTTGGGCTATTTCACGCCCGCTTTCGGTTAGTGTGATATCGCCGTAGGTTTCCATGGAGATATAGCCGCTTGATTTTAAGTTTTTCATTGCAATGCTAACGCTGGGTTTTGAGTAACCTAGCTCGTTAGCAATATCCACAGAGCGCACAGGATTTCCGTTATAACTCAATATTAATATAGTTTCCAGATAATTTTCTACAGATTCGGCGGATTTTTCCATGATGTTCACCTCTCGCTGAGTTATATTATACTAACTCAAGTATAATGTATATTTGTTGCAAGTACAAGAATATAGACAATTAAAATTGCTAGATAGACAATTAAAATTGCTATCGTGTTGACAGATAAGTTAGTCTGTGCTAATATTTCAAAAGTTAGCGCGGGCTAACTTGAAAAATTCTAAGGAGGAAACATATGAACATTATAGTTATGAGCCTTTTTGCGGGTGTTATTGGTATGGGGCTTGGAGGGGCAATAACCGCTGTGTTTGGAAGCCGCACAGAAAGAATGATAAGTATTTTTTTATCCCTTGCCGGCGGCGTTATGGTAAGTATCGTGCTTATCGAACTGATACCGGAAGCCATTGAATACTCTAATATTGGCATTACGGTTATTGGTTTGGGATTGGGCGCGTTAATGGTTATGGGGCTTAATAGTGTGATGGATAGAATTTCGAAACCGGGTAAACCGGAGTCTAAGTTACATGAAACATATGCGGAGTTTTTCCATTCGGAAGGGATAACTGACAACAAAAAAAGCATGCTGCGTTCCGGAATGATCATGCTTTTTGCTATTGCACTACACAATATACCGGAAGGGCTTGCAATGGGTGCTGCGGGTTATCATGATGCGGCGCTTGGGTTAACCCTTGCGTTAATGATTGGTTTGCATAATATACCGGAGGGTATGGCTATTTCGGCGCCTCTTATTTCTGGTGGGTTTTCTAAGCCAAAGACTTTGATATTGGTAATGCTTACGGGTGCAACAACGGTTCTTGGGGCTGTGGCCGGGGTTTTGATTGGGGGAATTTCTTATACTGCCCTTGCGCTTTCTTTTGCAGTTGCGGGGGGTGCCATGCTGTATGTTGTGTTTGGTGAAATTCTGCCACAGTCTATTGTTACGAATAAAGATAAAGTGCCTGCGATTTTTGCGCTTGTTGGTATTGTTATTGGGTTGCTGTTTACGCAGATTTAGGTTTTTTGCCATAAAAATGGGATATGCAAAAATTCAGTTGGGTGCGCTGCGCACCCAACTGAATTTTGTTAATATCAAAATAATTATGCAAAAACTCTGCCATTTTAGGAATGGAATTTTACATGGGCGGTTGTGGTCCGCAACCGTTACCAGATGCTACTTGTGCGTTCTTTACCGGCGTAAGCGCAATAGTCCCATCGTCTCTAACATCAAAAATAACTTTGGTTTTGCTATCTAAGCCAAGTGCTTGTCTCACTTCTGCCGGTAAAAGAATTCTGCCAAAATCATCTACCGTATATGGGCCGTATTGTTTCAAACTCTGCACCTCCTTTCTTTGAGTGTGAAAATGAAACCAAAAGCAAGCAAAAAACGCGTAGGGACGGCGGAAATGATCCGACATTGCCTACACGCTTTGTATGTAAAATACATAACAGGATAATACGTACTAGAGCCACTATAAGTTTACCCCAAATTCGCCCAAACTTGAAGAAGAGGGGAAAGTGGTGTAAAATATGTGAGCTACAGTAGCAGGTATTACCTGTGCGGGTTAGGCGATGGTTTGTGCATCCCTAATGCGTACCATGTGACGTCGCCAAACGTTACGTGGTTGCTGTGGTTCTTTTATTGAAATTGTTTAAAGCTTGTTTGCTTGCTTAAGGTTTACATAACTATAACATGCCTATAGGGCATAACGCAACAAAAAAGGATATTCTTGTAGGACAAGCCTCAAAATTATTTGCTTTGCCGTTGTCTGCGAGGGAATTTCTAAACTGCGCATTTTTTCAACAACATCAAGTGGAGGCGGAGCGCCACCACTTGAATTATGTTAAAGATGATTTTTACCGTTATAAAAAATTTAAGGAGTCGCCTGTATTTTGTCCATAAGTACTGTTATTTCGTGAAATTTAATCATTAAGTCGATAAGTAGTTGTTCTCTTGGGGGTAACATTGGACGAATTTTGGCCAAAGTATTAAATGGGGAGGGTAGGTGGGCAAATTGTGGATCTACCGGTATATTGTCACCCTCGTTTAAACTTTGCAATAACTGCAAAAATAGGCTGGATTGCTCGTTGTGCATAATATTCCCCGTTTCTGGATTATGTTTATATCTATTGTATGCGAGGGGAATATTTTTGTTACTTTACATATAATGAATCCGATTTATATACTTGTTCATAACTTCTTCAGACTTTGTTTTGTCTGTATCCAGGTTTGCGCTCACAAAAACCGGTGGGGTAATGCCATGCTCGCTACAGCGCTGGGCAAAGCCGACGGATAACATATTTGCAATAGCGGCACCGGCTACTGTTGAGGTTGGGCCGGCGGTTATATCGCCTACTGTTACGCTGGCGTCTCCGTAGGCGCCGCAGTTGTCTATCACAACATCGCCTAGTTCATATAAATTTTTACCTGAACTATGCCTGCTTGGTATTTTTGTAGAATATTCCAGGTTTGTAATTACAATTACCCCAATGTCCATTTCCCGGGCTTTTTGCGCCATGTCAATTGTAACGCCATTGCGGCCTGAAACGGAATGTATAATCAGCACATCCCCGGTTTTAATCGGGCTGCCGTCTAGGATAATTTCGCCAAACCCTTCAAGCCGCTCCATTGCAGATGTAACGGTAACTGGGCGGGTGTTAAGCATTAATGTTGGGCTAAAAATGGGGTTAATCACCATAAGCCCGCCTGCCCGGTAAAACATTTCTTCTGCGATAATTCCTGCATGGGATGCGCCAAATACAAACAAACTGCCACCCTTTTGAAAACGGTCAAACATTAAATTGATCGCATTGTTTATGGCATCTGATTGAGTTTCGCCAATTTGTTTTAGTATTTGGGTTACATTTTCTAGATATTCTATGTGTTTATTCATTTTTGATTCCATTCCTTTCAGTTGGGCACTACTTTTGTCACGCTTTGTCATTCGATTCGATTATAATGCTCAGGTTAGGTGTTTGCAAGTTTATTAGACAATGTCTTGGGGCAGTAGTATAATTTAAGAATAAAACTTGAATGGATGAACAATATGGAAAATACAATGACTGTAATTATAAATGGTAAAGAGTATAGGGGTGTTTTAGGGCAAACCATTTTGTCTCTTGCCAGTGAGAACAATATTTTTATTCCAACATTATGCCATGGGGATAAATTGCCATCTGTTGGGGCATGTGGCATTTGTGTTGTGGAAGTGAAGGGCAACCCGCGTCTTTTGCGTGCTTGTGCTACTCCAATTTCTGCAAACATGGTCATTAATACAAAAACTGAAAGGGTTTTAGCGGCGCGTAAAAGTCTTTTAGAGCTATCCCTTTCTGCCCATAAAGGGGATTGTAAGGCACCGTGCCAGACTGCTTGCCCGGCAGGAACAAACTGCCAAGGTTATATTGCGCTTATATTGGAAGGAAAGCTGTGTGAAGCCGTTCGTTTGATGAAGGAAGCGCATCCGTTTCCGGCATCGGTAGCACGTATTTGCCCTCGGCCATGTGAGCAAAAATGCCGTCGCGTTCTTGTGGACGAACCTGTGAACATAGCAGGGTTAAAGCGATTTGCAACAGATTTTGATTTTGAAAGACCGTATATTCCCGAAACTTTACCCAATACAGGCAAGAAAATGGCAGTTGTAGGCGGCGGTCCTGCCGGTTTAACGGCGGCTTATTTTTTGCGCCGTGCAGGCCATGATGTCGTTGTTTTTGAAGAAATGCCGAAAATGGGTGGACTTTTGCGCTATGGAATTCCGGAATATCGTTTGCCTAAAGCGGTTTTAGATGCAGAAATTGATGTTTTACAAAAAATAGGCATAAGGTTTCGTAATAATGTGGTGCTTGGTAAAGATGTTTCTTTAGATGAATTAAATGATCAATACGCGGCGGTTATTATTGCAACCGGGGCAGGGGTTAGCAAACCCATGAGGTGTAGGGGTGAAGATGCTAAGGGAGTTTTAGGCGGTATAGAGTTTTTAAAGGCCCAAGCCAGTGGCTGCGTGCAGGATATTGGTAAACGTGTTGTGGTGATCGGCGGCAGCAATACTGCCATGGATGCAGCAAGAACCGCCAGAAGACTTGGGGCAGAAGTGATTGTTGCTTATCGTCGTACCCGGGCAGAAATGCCTGCAGAGCATAAAGAAGTAGAAGAAGCTATGGATGAGGGCGTAGACTTTATGTTTCTAACTGCCCCGGAGGAGATAACTGTCGAAAATGGACGCGCAACAGGAATAACCCTGCAAAAAATGACTTTGGGCGAACGAGATGCAAGCGGACGCAGGCAGCCGGTTCCAATGAAAGGCGCTTATGAATGGATTGAAGCAGATACGATAATTGGCGCAATTGGGCAAGATGTTCAATTGGATGGGGTTCCCCACCTTGAAGTAGGCGAGAATTTTTGTACCCAGTTTGAAAATGTATATGTCATTGGTGATATAACCGGGAGAAGTTCCTACGCGATAGATGCGATTGGGCATGGCCGTAGGGTTGCGACTACCATTATAGGCGAATTTGAGAATGTAAATCCTATTATTTCGGGTTTGATCCAAGAAAATCTTTCTTGCGAGACTGCTAACCAAATCTACAATGACGATTGGTTTACAACCACGGTAGTAACGCAAGAAAAGACGGAAGCAGATTTTGCACATATAGAAAAGGCCTCTCGCCAAAATGAAACGGAAGCGGAAAATGCAGCTTTAACTTTTGAAGAAACCCATACAGGCCTGGATAAATCCCAGGCTATGCAAGAAGCTGCACGCTGTCTATCCTGCGGATGTGAAGCCTTTCGCGATTGTGAACTTTTGAAATTTTCCAATATGTATCATGCCGAGGTGAATAGATTTGCATTTGATGACATACCCACATCAACGATAGACCAATCAAGCGCCGGCATTGTGAGAGACGTAAATAAATGTATCCACTGCTATTTGTGTGTTCGCGTTTGCCAAGATATTGCGGGTAAGTCAATTTTTACCGCTGCAAGCCGTGGGCCAAACGCTGTAATAACTACAGCATTTAACCAGTCACTACCGCCGGAGTGTAGGGATTGCGGCAAGTGTGTAGGGTATTGTCCAACAGGGGCATTGGTAAAAGGGTAGGGCGTTTATAAATGTTAAGGGTATGCAAATTCAGTTGGTTAGTGTCGCTAACCAACTGAATTTTTTTATATCTGCTTCTTATGGGTTTTACTAAACTTCACAATATCTGTGCGGGTTCTTAGTAAAATCTTAGAAAAGTGACGGCAATAACTTTGATATTTGTGGCTATAATCATTTACATCTAGACGATTTAATCCTCGGAGGACAAAACGATGAGTCATTATTCCAACTCACAGGAAAGATCATTGCAGTCGGTAAAAAGAAATAGAAAAAAGCATCTTTTGTTAATGTTTATGTTGCTTTTTTTTGCAAGTGCTTTTGCATGGCTTATTCGCCCATATATTGTAGGCCGCGGTGCGGAGTCAGACGATATGTCAACAAGCGTCACTGATTATCATCGCTACACACCATCACCATCTGATTACACCAACCGAGTAATGACTGAGCTCATGCCATACCGGATGGCAGCCCACTCGTTCACATTCGCACAATTATACGCAATGAGCAACGACCGGCTACTGTTGGTAAACCCAGATCATGCTGTACCTGAATATATAGTCGGGAATCTTGTTAAAATTGCCGGCTATGTAAACACGCTCGACGCCAACATGCTGCTAAATGAAGACGCACTTGTAATGCTACGTACAATGTTTGATTCTGCTGCAAATGTGGGCTTTACTCAATTTAGGGTTACGCAGGGCTTCCGCACACATGAGTATCAGCAAAATTTATATAACCAACTGGCGGGCACTGGCCTGGCTGCGCGGCCTGGGTATAGCGAACACCAAGTGGGGCTTGCGGTTGATATTTCCTATCACGATGTGAATATCGGCAATTCTGTACAGGGGAATTGGCTTATGAATGACTCATACAAGTACGGCTTTATACTGCGCTACCCACAACATAAAACCCATATTACCGGCGTTCCCTTTGAGCCATGGCATTACCGGTATGTTGGGCAGCCACATGCCTATTTTATGACGCATAATGACATGGTTATGGAGGAGTACGTGGATTATTTAAGAGTGAACCGCCAGATTACAGTTGTCTTTGACGGTACAGTGTTTACTGTTTTTTATCTTAGAAGCGAAGACGAAGTCTTGGAGATATCCGAGAACGATCAATTTTGGGTTTCACGAGATAATACCGGTGGGGTAATTGTTACTGTGGTTAGTTAAAAAAACCTTCATTCAAATTTTGAAAGGATGATACAAGTGAGCAAATTAAAAATAGCTGTTATATTTGGAGGATATTCAACGGAGTATGACATATCTCTTAAATCTGCATACAGCGTAATTACACACATGGAAAAATACGAGCCGATTATGCTGGGGATAACTCCTATGGGCCAATGGTATCTTTATAATGGGCCAACAGAAAAAATAGCGAATGATACTTGGTTTAGCCCCTTACATTGTACAAATGCCATTATATCACCAGACCGGGAAACCCAAGGGGTTTTAGTTTTTGCCGATGAGGGCACCCAAACCATAAAATTAGACGCGGCATTGCCGGTATTACATGGCAAAAATGGCGAAGATGGTACGATTCAAGGTGTGCTTTCCCTTGCGGGAATACCTGTAATTGGTTGTGATATACTGGCATCTGCGTTGTGTATGGATAAGGATCGGGCCCATAAGCTTGTGGCGGCGGCTGGTGTACGTGTACCGCAGTCGTTTACTTTGCATGGCGAGTCTCAAATGGATATGGCGCTTCAGAAGGCTGAAAGCCTTGGCTTCCCATTATTTGTAAAGCCAATAAAATCAGGGTCATCTTTTGGCATTACAAAAGTATTAAACCGTGATGGGCTGCCCATGGCAATAAAAACAGCCTTCATCCATGACAACGAAGTGATAATCGAAGAAAACATAGAAGGCTTTGAGGTGGGCTGTGCTATTATTGGCGGCCAGCATCTTATTGTGGGACAAGTAGACGAAGTAGAATTATCGGAAGGTTTCTTCGATTATAAGGAGAAATATAATCTGGAAACATCAAAAATTCATGTCCCCGCACGTATCACCTCACACAAGGCCGAAGAAATAAAAGAAACTGCAAAGCGTATTTATCGATCCTTAGGTTGTAGTGGGTTTGCACGAGTTGATATGTTCTTAACCCCACAAAATGAAATTCTATTTAACGAGGTTAATACAATCCCCGGTTTTACAACATACAGCCGCTTTCCAAATATGCTAAAGGCCATTGGCATGACTTTTGAGCAGATTTTAGACGAAATTATTAAACAGGCGGTGGACGCGTGAATGGATCAGCTGACCTTAAACAAGCGTATGGGGGTATTGACCGTTTTCGTATAATTGCCGCGCTATTTATTGTGGGGATACATACATATCCCTTGGCGTCGATTAACGGTGTTGCTAATTTTTATCTTATACATGTGCTTGGGCGCGTGGCTGTGCCATTTTTTCTTATGGTTACAGGATATTTTTTATTGCCGAGATATCTTGTGGAAAATGAAGATGATATCCAGCCGCTTGTAAAGTTTATTAAAAAAACCGGGATTATTTATGTATTGGCTACACTGCTGTACCTGCCAATTAGCATTTATGCCGGGTATTATTCTGGTGGCGATTTGTTTGTTACTATCCTTAGGAATATTATATTTGACGGTACGTTTTACCACTTGTGGTACTTACCAGCCTCTATTATTGGTGTGCTGATGGTTTTTGCTCTCAGGCGTGTGTTTTCGCTTCCTATGACTTTTGGGATAACGGTTCTACTTTATATTGTTGGGTTATTTGGCGATAATTATTTTGGTGTTATATCCGGGATTCCTCTCATTAGGAATGTTTACGATATTGGGTTTGAATTTTTTTCTTTTACTCGTAACGGATTATTTTATGCACCTGTCTTTCTTTGCATGGGAGGAATGGCGAAGTCAAAAAAACTTGGGAAGATTAGTGTAAATAGTGTGGGTTTAGTTGTTTCGTTGTCTTTGATGGTTTTTGAAGGATATATGTTGCAGCGTAACTACTTTTCGCGTCATAGTAGTATGTATATTGCGCTGTTACCCTGTATGTTTTTCTTGTTTAATTTATTGCTTATCCAAAGGGCGCGCGGGTCAGTTTTACTTCGCAATGTTTCTATGTGGGTATTTATACTTCATCCGCTTTTTATTATTGTGGTACGCGGTCTTGCTCGGGGCGTTGGACTGACGCATTTACTGGTAGAAAATAGCGTAGTACATTTTTTTGCGGTGTGTGTGTTATCTGTAGGGGGTTCGGTTTTTTGTGCAGTTGTGTATGCACGGTATAAAGGAAGGATATATGAATGAACAGGTCATGGGCTGAAATTGATGTAGATAATTTGCGTCATAATATACATGTTTTACGAGGGCTTTTGCCGGGCAATTGTGTGCTAATGCCTGCTGTAAAGGCAAACGCTTATGGCCATGGCGCGGTAGAAATATCTCGGGAGCTCAATGGGTGTGGTATACGTGCATTTTGTGTGGCCGCCGCAGGGGAAGGCGTTGTGTTGCGCAAAAATGGGATTAAAGGCGAGATTTTGGTTTTGGGCTACACTCACCCCAATGATTTTTATATGCTGGATAAATACCGATTGACACAAACCGTAGTTGATTATAATCATGCCATCGCATTAAACAACTATGGCAAAAAAATGATGGTGCATGTTGCAATAGATACCGGCATGCGCCGCTTGGGCGAACGGTCTGAAAACATAGGCAAAATTGCGGACATATTTCACTGTAAAAACTTAATTATAAATGGGATATACACCCACTGCAGCGTGATGGATAGCCGCAATCCGTCAGATATTGATTTTACTAATATCCAAGTGGAAAAATTTTATGACGTGCTGGGCGGGTTAAAGTCCAGAGGGTTTAGGCTTCCTAAAATGCATATACAAAGTAGTTACGGTGTTTTTAACTATCCCCATTTATCTTGTGATTACGCACGAGTGGGTATTGCCTTATTTGGCATGTTAAGTACCCACAAAGATACGAAAAGCTATAACACCGGACTTAGGCCGGTATTATCGGTAAAAACACGAATAAGTGCAATAAAAATCGTATCTTCTGGCGAGTCTGTAGGGTATGGGCTGGCTTTTACTGCAGAGCGTGACATGAAAATTGCAGTGCTGGCCATAGGGTATGCAGATGGTATCCCACGGAGCATATCTTGCGGCGTAGGTTATGTACTTATAAACGGACAAAAGGCCCCGGTAGTTGGGCGCGTATGTATGGATCAGATGATGGTTGATATTACCGGTAACGGAAGCGCCAAGCAAGGTGATATAGCGGTTATGATTGGCGAGTCTGACGGTGCTGTAATTACTGCATGTGAACTGGCAGAGCAAACGGGGACGATATCTAACGAAATTCTAAGCCGCTTAGGCGAAAGGCTTGAACGCCGTATGGTTTATGCTGGCCGGCAACCCTATTATCATACAGTGGCACAATTTTAGCATATTTATGCTATAATCAATTATGTACGGTTTGTAGAAAATTTATATCAAGGAGTATTTGGAAAATGACAAAAACTTTAATTGTAATACCAATGTTACTGATGCTACTAGCCCTAACCGCTTGTGGCGTAAATGACACTGCTCAAGAGCAGCCGGCAACACAAAATATCGTAGAGCAAACAACTCTGGAGCAAACAACCCTGGCGGATACCACAAATAATGAGGATCCTATTAATGACGAAGACACCACCACTGATTTGGGAGAACCCGAAAATGATTTAGCCCCAACAGATCCTATATATGATGTGGTAACCGGGCAAACAATTGAAGAACTAAGTGCGACCATTATTGCTGCAGGCACCTTTTGGGAAGACTGGTGGGCACTTAGAGGACCGTTTTCAAGAGATAATATAGAAGATATCGTATGGCTTTATTGGGTAGAATATCCTCATCACCCCCTTTCCCAAGGTTTTAGCAGGTTGCTGCCATCATCGGGTTTTACAGGCCTTAATGATATCGAAAGCTACCTATTGCAGTACTATACCGAAACATGGGTGTATGAAAGAGTCATTTCAGAAAATGATGTTTTTGATGAAGACCATGCCACTATGTTACATCTAACCATTTTTGCAAACACTTTTGCAGAG
>Ga0123355_10012724_pt1 | contig 13046 bp, 11 predicted proteins | sample TergutEmb28metaG_3_FD_89872 | JGI IMG/M metagenome (GOLD analysis project Ga0123355, IMG submission 89872) | Embiratermes neotenicus P1 segment gut microbial communities from Petit-Saut dam, French Guiana - Emb289 P1 | ecosystem: Host-associated > Arthropoda: Insects > Digestive system > Gut ... | reverse complement strand
TAATTTCAGGCACTTCAAACAAATAGTTCCATTTCTTCATTACTAAATACCTCCAGTCAAAATTTTATTTGCTAGTAGACAATTCTTTAAAATTATTTCTTCATTCTAATTCCATCATATTTACTGTCAATACTTGCTTTACTGCTTCTTTCCAACCCCTATACCATATATCCTTCAAATCTGAAGGTGAACCAGGTTGATAAATCTCATCTTTTCGATTTTATTCACTAATTCAGAAAGAACTAAACGAATATGCTTTACTACAATTGGCTACTCACTGCTTCTACTTCTTCTCGCGTTGGCATGCCACCTTGAGCACCAAAGGCAGTAACTGATAGTGATGCTGCTTGATTAGCAAAACGAAGACTATCTTCTATTGATTTTTTTTCTGCTAATGCAACAGCAAATGCAGCGTTAAATGTATCTCCAGCTCTAGTTGTATCAACAACCTCGACTTCATAGCTTGGGATAAGTTCTTCTTCCTTACCGTTATAGTATCGAACTCCAGCCTTACCTTCAGTAATAAAAACTGTAATTTTCGATATTTTTCAACCTCCCGTTAACAAAGAACAGTCAATTCATCCACAATAAATTCGCTAATGAATTGACTATTAGACTAATAGATTCTTATACTTGAATTTTACTTTACTCTGTTTCTTGTGTTCCAACTCTTACTGGAACATAGATAAGTGGCTCAACACTCTCACCAGCTAACGCATCAAGAGCAGCCTCAATTGCAAGTTGTGCCATTACGTCAAATTGTTGAACGATAGTTGAGTCTAACTCCCCTGCTCTGATTGCATCTAATGCTTCAGCACTACCGTCAAAGCCAATAACAATAATATCTCTACTTGACGCATTGATTGCTTCCATCGCTCCTAGAGCCATTTCATCATTTTGAGCAAATACACCTACAATATCTTGATGAGCTTGTAGTAAATCTTCCATTACATTTAATGCATCTGTACGATTAAAATTCCCTGCCTGTGATGCAAGTACATTCAATTGATCATCTGCAATACTGTGGAAGCCGTCACCTCTGTCACGGGTTGCTGAAGCACCTGGAATTCCTGAGATTTCAACTACATACGCTCCTTCTCCAAGTGTTTCTACCAAATATTCAGCTGCCATCACGCCACCACCAACATTATCAGAAACTATAGAGGTAACAACATCACCACCATCTACTGAACGATCAATTGTAATAACTGGAATTCCTGCTTCATTGGCAGCTTCCACAGCAGTAACAATAGCTGCTGAATCTGTTGGATTAATAATCAACACGTCAATATCAGTTAAAAGCAAATCTTCAATATCGTTAATCTGTGTAGCTGAATCATCTTGAGCATCTGCAACTTCAATGCTCATCCCCGCTGCTTCTGCTGCTTCTACAACTTGGTCACTTAGAAAGACAAAAAATGGATTTCCAAGCGTTGACATAGACAAGCCAACTGAAATATCTTCACCTGCTCCATTTTCTCCATTTCCTGTTTCCTCAGTACCACCCCCATTATCACCAGTTCCGTTTCCGTTATCATCTGCGTCACCATTATCACACGCAACAACTACGAACAACATACCTACAAATAAGAATAATGTTAAAAACTTTTTCATTTTTTATTTCCTCCTAACTTAACTTTTTGATATTACAACATTTCTGATGAGGCATTGATTCAATACCTTTAACTCCTCCTCCTCTGAAATATAAAATCTCGGAAACTCCAATCCATATCAGAAATATTGATTTACTTCTTTCTATCGAGTAATACTGCAAAAGCTATTACTACACCTTTTGCTACTTGTTGATAAAATGGCGAAACACCTAATAAGTTTAAGCCGTTGTTTAGCGTCCCGATGATAAGGACTCCTATTAACGTTCCAACAATCCTACCTTTACCACCTGCTAAGCTGGTGCCGCCTAAAACAACTGCAGCAATAGCGTCTAACTCAAATGCACTGCCAGCTGTTGGTGCCGCTGAATTTAAGCGAGAAGCTAGTATAATACCTGCTAAGGCTGATAGTGAACCTGAAATACTATAAATAATAACTTTCATGCGATTCACTTTAATACCAGATATTAAAGATGCTTTTTCATTTCCCCCAATCGCATACGTTTTTCTACCGAACGGTGTTTTATGGAGAACGACGAATAAAAAGGCAAAGACTATTAATACAATCACAACTGGAAAAGGAATCCCAATAACATATCCTCTTCCCATCATTCGAAACACAGCACTTTCGCCTAATCCAGTAATTGGATTACCTTCAGTGTATACCAGCGTTAACCCCCGAAACAAGGTCATCGTTGCTAGTGTTGCAATAAAAGGTGCCATTTTGCCTAGCGTAATTAAAAAGCCATTAATTGCTCCGAGTAGAGCACCAATTAAGCACCCTATGATAATTGCAATGACAGTTGGGACACCTCCCATCACCATCCCTGCTGTTAATGCACTAGATAACGCAAGAGATGATCCCACTGATAAATCAATCCCGCCTGTTAGAATAACAAATGTCATTCCAAATGCAATCAATGCATTAATTGAAACTTGTCGTAATAAATTCAGAATATTTTGAGGTTGTAAAAAGCTGGGATTCATGAATGAAATAAAGATTATCAATGCAATCAATCCAATAAGTGGTCCTAATTTATGCATGAATTCAATATTCTTCTCCTTATCATTTTTGATAAATTCCATCATTACTGCCCTCCTGTTGCTAATGTCATGATCTTTTCTTGCGTTGCTTCTTTTCTTGTTAATTCACCACTGATTTTCCCTTCATGAACTACAACAATACGGTCACTCATCCCTAGAATTTCAGGCAACTCTGAAGAGACCATAATAATCGCTACTCCACGCTGGGTTAACTCATTCATTAATTGATAAATTTCCCGCTTTGCACCTACGTCTACTCCACGTGTCGGTTCATCTAGGATTAGAATTTGCGTGCTGAGCCCAATCCATTTGGCGATAACAACTTTCCGTTGGTTTCCTCCCGATAAACTCCCTGCATTAATTTCTCTTGTTTCAGTTTTTACAGTAAGCCTTTTAATTAACAAATCAACAAACTCTTTTTCATTAGTATTGTTAATAATACCCTTTGAAGTGAAACTGAATAAGGACGGCAATGATATATTCTCTCTTACAGAAAAATCAAGAATTAAACCTTCAGTCTTTCGGTCTTCTGTAACAAATCCCATTCCTTGTTTTACTGCTTGAGATGGGTTATTAATCCAGACTTGTTCTCCATTAATCAAGATTTCGCCACTGTCTTTTGCATCAATGCCAAAAATCGCTCGCATTATTTCAGTTCTTCCAGCACCCATCAATCCTGAGAATCCAACTATCTCACCTGTCTTTATCGAAAAGTTAATATCCATAAAAGCACCTTTTCTCGAAAAATCTTTAACCTCTAAAGCTACACTTCCAACTTCTGGTTGTCGAGGCGGAAAACGATCCTTTAGTTCACGTCCAACCATTTTTCTCACGACTTCTTCAAAACATGTTTCTGAAATTTGCATGGTATCTACACATTTTCCATCACGCATAACAGTTACTCGATCGCAAATTCGAAAGATTTCCTCCATACGGTGAGATATATAGACAACCGAAACCCCATTTACTTTTAATGAAGCAATGATTTCAAATAGCTTTTCCGATTCTTTCTCTGTCAAAGCTGCAGTTGGTTCATCCATAATAATAATTTTTGCATCGGTCATTAACGCTTTAGCAATTTCAATCATTTGCTGTTGACCAACAGAACATAATCCCGCTTCCTTCTCTAAAGGAATAGAAATGTCTAGCTTGTCAAATTGAGCTTTTGCTAATCTTTTCATATCTTTTGTTTTTACTAGACCATAAGCACTTAATTCTTTTCCGATAAATAAATTGTCTAATACTGTCATGTCTGGCCATGTATTGATCTCTTGATGAATAAATGTGACACCAAACTCTTCTGCTTCCTTTGGATTGGAGAATTTTTTTTCTTCGCCATCAATTAAAATTGTTCCTTGATTAGAGAAATGAAGACCAGTAAGAATATTCATTAATGTGGACTTTCCTGCCCCATTTTCTCCCATTAGCGCATGAACTTCACCGCCCAAAATTTCAAAGTTTACACCTTCAAGGACTTGGTTAGTTCCAAAGGATTTGTAAATACCTTCCATTACCACCTTCAAAATTACTCACCTCCATTTAAAAGAAAACATTTGATTGCAAGATACAATTAGCATAAGGAGTTACCTCGCCAGTCCGAATAACTGCTTTTGCTTGCTTTGTCATTTTTTTAAATTCCTCATGAGATATTTTTTCTATATAACTTTCATCAAGCTGTTTCGTTACTTTTTCATAGATAGCCCTATTATTAAATTCTATTTCAGACGCAAGAATTATTTTTTCTATAACCATATCATCTAATACAGCTTTCAGCACATCTAAAAAGGCAGGCACTCCCTTTACTAATGAAATATCAATTTTATGAACATCTTCTGGGATTGGCAAACCTGCATCAGCAATAACAATCATGTCAGTATGTCCTAAATCACAGAGCACTTTTGCAATATGGCTATTGATCATACCTAATTTTTTCATACTCTCATTCCTTTAAATTTTTATAATTTTCGACATTGCCACTTCTTAGCACTTTGCTTACACTGTCTTTCCAACCCCTATACCATATATCCTTCAAATCTGAAGGTGAACCAGGTTGATAAATCTCATCTTTTCGATTTAATTCACTAATTTCGTCAATAGAATTCCAAACTCCAAAGCCAAGTCCGGCTAAGTAAACAGACCCTATCGCAGATAATTCAGCTAAATTCGCAACTCTAACGCCTGTATCTAGTACATCTGCTTGAAACTGCATTAATAATTTATTAGCTGTCGCGCCACCATCAACTCTTAATTCTTTAATGGAAATCCCTGATTCTTGCTGAAGTAATTCAACAACATCCTTAACTTGGTAGGCAATACTTTCTAGTGCCGCTCTTGCAATATGAGCTTTACCCGAATCGCGATTCATTCCGACAATGGCTGCTCGTGCATAAGCGTCCCAATAGGGTGCTCCTAATCCAACAAAAGCTGGAATGAAATACACACCTTGATTATCAGGAATTGATCTTGCCAATGGTTCTAGTTCATTTACATCTTCAATTAATTCTAATTGATCTTTTAACCAATTAATCGTATCACCTGTTGAGTGAATAATTCCTTCTAATGCATATTCTACTTTCCCATCAATACCCCAAGCAATAGATGTCACAAGACCATTTTCGACTCGGATTAAATCCCCAGTTTGCATTAGAACTGAGGTTCCTGTCCCATAGGTCGCCTTTGCCATGCCAGGCTCAAAGCATTTTTGCCCAAATAAGGCACCTTGGGAATCACCAATGATGCCAGAAATAGGGAATCCTTTTGCTGCACTTTCCTCATTACTTATATATCCGAAAATCTCATTAGAACTTTTAACCATCGGTAACATGGTTTGTGGAATTTCTAATATATCTAATATTTCCTGATCCCACTGACAAGTATGGATATTAAATAGCGCTGTTCGGCTAGCATTGGTATAATCCGTAGCATGGACTTGTCCGTCTGTTAATTTCCAAATAAGCCAACTGTCCATGGTTCCTAAAAGTAGTTGTCCGCTTTCTGCTTTTTCCCTTGCTCCTTTGACATTATCAAGTATCCACATCACTTTTGTAGATGAAAAGTATGGATCTAGGGTTAATCCTGTTTTTTCATAAAATTTTTTTTCATAACCTTGCTTTTTTAATGTCTCACAGTAATCGACAGTTCTTCTACATTGCCATACGATAGCATGATAAATAGGAAGACCTGTTGTTTTATCCCAAATAACAATGGTTTCACGTTGATTGGTAATAGCTAAACCTTTGATGTGTTGGTACAGAACAGCTTGTGATCGCAACATGTCGTTAAGGAGTTGTTTAACATTGTCATAAATCTCCATCGGATCATGCTCCACCCAGCTTGGCTGAGGGTAATACTGCTGATGAGGTGTTGCTTGTTTTGAAACAATTTTTCCTGTACTATCAACAAGCAGTACCTTTGTTCCAAATGTGCTTTGATCAATTGCAATGATATAGTCCATCAACATACACCTCTATCATCTAGCAATTCTTTTGCAATGGTTTTGATATTTTCTACACTCAGTCCATAATGATCAAACACTTCAGCAGACTTCCCGGCAATAGCTGGCTCATCAGGAATACCTATTATTTTCATAGGCACTGGATTGTGCTGCACAACAACTTCTGCAACAGCTGCACCTAAACCACCACAGATACTATGTTCTTCAATGGTAATGATTTTCCCAGTTTCTTTAGCTGCTTTAATGATGGCTTCTTCATCAAGTGGCTTGATGGTGTGGAAGTTGAGAACTCGTGCATTAATGCCTTCTTTTTGTAACTCTCTCGCAGTATCAAGTGCAATTCGAACGGACTCACCTGTTGCAATAATTGTCAAATCGACTCCTGCATTCATTTCCACTGCTTTCCCAATTTCAAAATCGTAATCTTCATTCAGATAACAATCTTCTACTGGATTTCGTCCAACACGGAGGTAAACAGGGTATGGATAATCAATCAATGCACGTATCATTTTTTTCGCTTCATGGCGATCAGCTGGCATCATCACGTCAATTCCTGGAATGGCACGTGTAACTGCGAGATCTTGAACCGAGTGATGAGATGTGCCAAGAGCACCATAGCTAACACCACCACTAATCCCAATAAGTTTAACATTCGTTTGTGAGTAAGCGACATCGACTTTTATTTGCTCAATACATCTCATACTTAGGAAGCAAGCTGGAGAAGCTACAAATGGTTTTTTTCCTGAATGTGCAAGCCCTGCTGCAACTCCAACTAGGTTTTGTTCGGCAATTCCGACTTCAACCAGTTGATCGGGAAGTTCTTCTGCAAATTTCACCATTGAAGCCGATCCACGCGAGTCGCTTGTCAGGACTAGGATATCTGCATTTTCCTTTCCGCTGGCAAGTAGTGTATCACTAATGACTTGACGATTAGCTATTTTATTAGATGTTAATCGCTCTAAGGCTACGTTTTTCATATCATCACCTCCAATTCACTTAACGCTAATTCGTATTGCTCTTCTGTTGGAACATGATGATGCCAAGATGCGACGTTCTCTGCAAATAAAATCCCTTTTGTTTTGATGGTATTTGCAATAATTATCGTCGGTTTTCCGCTCATAAGAGGCGTCTGTGATAAAACTTCAATCAGCTGTTTCATATCATGACCATTAACTTCGACGACTTCCCAACCAAAACTTTTCCACTTGGCAGATAAGGATTCCAAGCCCATCACTTCTTCTGTTTCTCCACTGATTTGCAGCCCGTTCCTGTCAATGATAGCAACTAAGTTATCTAGTTGATAATGCGCTGCAAACATTGCTGCCTCCCAAATGGAACCTTCTGCGAGTTCTCCATCACCCATTAAGGTATACGCCCTGTAAAGTTTCTTATCCAGTTTAGCAGCGAGCGCTATTCCAGTTGCAACTGACAAACCGTGCCCAAGAGAACCTGTGTTCATCTCGACACCTGCGACTTTATTGTTGGGATGACCAATCAAGCGAGTGCCGAACTGTGAGAATGTTTTTAACTCCTCTTTTTCGATAAATCCCTTATCTGCAAGGATTGCCCATAGTGCCTCAACAATATGACCTTTGCTTAAAATAAAGCGATCTCGATCTTCACATTCAGGATTTTTGGGATCAACATTCATTTCGCCATAATATAGTGCTGTTAGAATATCTATACTTGAGAAAGCACCACCGATATGCCCAGCACTTGCTTGCATGATCATTTTTAAAACTTCGATTCGGATTTCGGTGGCTTTTCTTTCTAAATCTTTCATCTATCAAGTCCTCCTCGTAAACTAAAAACATCATTTATTAAGATCACTACCACGTAACCAAGCTTGTATTTCAGCTTCTGTTGGATCAACTGGATCTGGAGTTAAGCCTGGAATATACTGACACGCTTCATATATAACTGGAACAACATCCTCATGAATTCCTGTAGAATGGTGAATATAAGGTCCTTTTACTAACTTTTCTTCCCATAATGGCCAATCATTCACCTCTACCCATACATATGAACCACGTGTATAAGGTCCTTCGATTCCCTTTGCTTTACCAAGGAAAATTGAATACTCACCATGATCACCATCAAAACGCGCAATTGTCATATCTCCACCTTCAACTTCACCTTCTAATGTTCCCGGCGCATGATCGTCAAATAAGAAGTGGCGTTGCAATTTCGGCTTTTTGTCCACATTCATTGATAATGGGAAATTTCCGCAATGAAATAACAATTCTCCATTCGGATTTTCTGGATGACGCACTGTAATATCTGCAAAGAATGTCGGCTTTTTATTCATCGTTGCAGCCTGAACCATAATTGAGGTAATAGCTCCATGAATATCCGTTTCACAAGTTACTGGAATCTGCTCATCAGTTAGTAATGCATTGACGAAACAAGGCATGATTCCTGTGATGCTTTGCAGAGCTGACCAACATTGAATCGCAACTGCATTACTTCTTGTCTGATCGACCATTCTTCTAATTGCAATTTTTAACGCAGCCATTTTACTGATTGATTCATCTGGAAGCTCGCCCCAATCAACCGCTTCTTTCATCAGCTTAATCTCATCTTCAAGCACATCTCCACCAATCTTTTCAATTCTTAAAACCGATTTTCTCAGATCTTCTAGACTAATTGGATGAATTTGAATTCCGAATCTTTCTAACAATTCACCTTCGTTACAAATAACTGACCAAAAATCAGACGGTCTTGTAGAGATTTGTAAGATCCGTAAATTTTTGAAACGCTTAACTACATTGGCAGCTGCGATAAAATTCTTAAATCCTCTTTCAAATACTGGATCATCTACACGGCAGTTGGTAATGTAAGTGAATTTCACACCGAAACGTCTTAATACCTTACCAGTTGCAAACAATCCACATTGTGTATCTCGCAATCTTATACCGTTTTCCAATGGTGCTTCATCTCTTGGACCCCAAAGTAAAACTGGTTTATCAAGTGCTTTTGTAACTCGCGCTACAATATCCTCTGTTCCAAAATTACAGTGAGGAACAAATATTGCGTCAACTTCTGCATCTTTAAATCGCTTAATGATTTCAGCTTCCTCATGGCGTTCATGTAACAAGCCCTCATCATTTATTCCCTCTAAATCAATAATTTCGACATCAAGATCAAAACTCTCAATTTTTTTCCTTATTAATTCTTTGTATTTCAAAGCATCTTCCTTACTAAATACAAACCGACGTGTCGGTGCATAAGCAAGTTTCAATTTATTCATCGCTTGCTTCCTCCTTCTTATAGCACTTAACAAACACTCAACAAAAATAAACTTTTTTAGTAAATACTGAATGTATGTACTCAAAAAATGAAAAATGGCGCCCGAATGTAAACAGTTTCTTTTCATCTTTGTATATATATTACCACAAAATCTAGCTTTAGTCAATTGTTTTAATAAAATATTTTAGTATAAATTTCAACTAAAAAAATATTTTTTATATAAAAACAACTAAAAGAAAGCCTTTTACTTCTGCTAATCTCATTTAGAGAAAGACAAAATAACAGTATTTAACCTCTAAAAATCACTTTTTAGTACTTTAAGTAAATTTGTTTAGTAAAATGGGTGCTTTTTTAGAGAAGATATGTTATAATATATAATTAACACTATAAATGATAGGAGAATTTTATGAAGATAGATGATATTGCTAAACTAGCAAATGTATCAAAAGGTGCCGTTTCATTAGCTTTGAATGGAAAGAAGGGTGTTAGCGAAAAAACACGAGCCAAGATATTAAAAATTGCAGCAGAGAACGGCTATATGGTTCGTACTCCTGTTAGACCAGAGAATTACCAAACAAGTAATTCAAAATTACTAAGACTTGTTGCGTGTACAAACGGTCAAATTGTTACTAAACATTATGAATCACTTCCCTTTTTCATGGAATTAATTGGCGATATTAACAAGCAAATTTCTTCCAGTGGTTACTCTCTAATTATCTCGTCTGTAGATAGCGAAAATTTAGAAAGCGAGATCTCACAACTAGAAAAGTCTCAAAGATCTGCTGGTATTTTGTTACTCGGAACGAACTTGAATTCAGGTCAAATCAAACTTATTTCAGAAATTCAACCTAACTTAGTTGTCTTGGACACTTGTTTTGAAACATTGGATATCAATTTTGTTGTAATTAATAATGTCTATGGCGCTTATCAAGCCGGAAAATATCTAGCTGACTTAGGTCATAAAAATATTGGTTACGTTGAATCAAAAACAAGAATTTACAATTTTGACATGAGAAAAAAAGGATTCTTACAAGCAATGTCTGAGCATGAATTAGAAATTAAGGATCACAATTATTTCTCGATTTTACCTATGGTACTAACAGCTCAAGAATCATTCAAAGATCTAATTAAGCATCGTAATGGCACTCTACCAACTGCTGTATTCTGCGAAGCAGATTATATGGCGATCAGTGTTATAAAATCATTGACAGAACTCGGAATCAATATTCCAGAAGATATCTCTGTCATTGGCTTTGATAACATATTTGAAGCGCAAATAATAACTCCTGAACTCACCACCATTCATGTTAAGAAAGATTCACTCGCTTCTTTAGCAGTTGAAAAATTGATTGGTGATATAGGTAAGGAGAAACCAGATAAAACAAAACTCTTTGTTAATACTGAAATTGTTGTTAGGAATTCATGTAAAAATCTTAATCGGGAAAATGTATAGCTAGTTGTATTTGTAACTAATATAGTATTCAGATTTCTTATAGGGGAAGCGACTAGAATAGGAAAATAATGATTGTTTCGGACAATGAAAAACTAAACCCTACCACCGCCTCTCATGCGGTAGTAGGGTTTAGTTTTGTCCCTATTTTAAAACTTGAAGTAGTGTTATACTATTTGTTCTATTTCTTCATTACTATCTAATCGCGTTGTAATCAAAATAATATAAATTCTGTATCTTTTATAGGATTATTTACTCTAACTCCAAAGAACGCGCTGCAACGAAATCAATACCCGTGCCTAAGATATTCGGGATGATTACGTCTCCTGTTCTTACAGGCGGAGATACCGTTACGTTGTGCAAAAGCTCTGCCGCTTTAAGTAATAGATCTTTTGGGATAGGTTCGCTTGTTTTAACGGTCAGGGCATTTTGCACAGCCCCGACTATGCGAACACTACCGGATATTGAACGCCTTGGATCAGTTTGTTCTTTTTGTGCATATCTAAGCCCGCGGGTACATGAATACCCACTAATGTCTTCGCCTTGAATTTTTAAGGTACATCCCCAAGGGCAGACAACGCATGTGAACTCATTTATATCGCTCATTTTTCCACCACCTTAATTGTAATGCTATCAGCGTCTTCTATAAACTTTTTTGATACGGTGACGCGCTCCATCTCGCCAGGGGTCATGTGTCCACGTTTTAATTCGATAATCTTGTCATTGCAGATTATTTCAATCACAGCATTCGCATATGCCTCCCGGATGCGGAAAAATATGTCGCATTTTTCGTCCATATCTATGCCATCGACTTTTACCTGACTTTGCATTCTTGATGGGCGTATTTTTTGAGGTACTGTGTATGAAACGCCGTCACCTGACAAAACATTAATAACTTTTTCTAAAACATTACCATTTGCAACACGCGCCGCTGCTTCTCCTGCAATTAAGGCTTCGGCAGAAGCAAAATCCACTAGGTCATGAACGTGAACTACGTTTCCGGCAGCAAATATCCCGGGAATACTGGTTTCACGGTTTTCGTATACGACCGGACCACTTGTGCGCGAATCCATTTCAATATTTGCTTCACGAGTTAGTTCATTTTCGGGTATAAGCCCTACAGACAAGAGCAGCGTGTCACATTCCCATAGCCTTTCCGTTCCGGGAATCGGCTTCAAATCCTCTCCAACCTGAGAAACCCAAATGCCCTCTACCCGGTCATTGCCTTCTACCGCTGTGACAGTGTGGGACAGATATAGTGGAATACCATAGTCGTCAAGGCATTGTGCGATATTACGCTTCAATCCACCGGAATGAGGCATGAGTTCAAACACAGCAGGAACCATCCCGCCTTCAAGGGCAATACGTCTTGCCATAACAAGCCCAATATCACCCGATCCTAAAATACAAACCTTTTTGCCAACCATATATCCGTCGATATTAATTAACCGTTGCGCTGCGCCTGCTGAGAAAACCCCAGCTGGGCGAGTTCCCGCAAGACCAATTGCACCTGCCGTTCTTTCACGGCAACCCATGCATAAAATAATCGCCTTTGTTTTAAGCTTCAAATAACCATCCGTAGGATTAATTGCCGTAACAACTTTATCTTCGTTTATGGAAAGAACCATTGTGTCTATTTTGATTTCTATGCCAGTGTTTGTGAGCATTTCTAGGGCACGTTCAGCATATTCGGGACCGGTCAGTTCCTCTTTAAACATATGCAAACCAAACCCACTGTGAATACACTGATTTAATATGCCCCCTGTCATTTTGTCACGTTCAAGAATCAGCACACGCTTAGCGCCCGCTCCTTTGGCGGCGGCTGCGGAAAACAACCCTGCCGGTCCGCCCCCTATAACAATTACATCATATATCATTTCGGTTGACATATACATACCCCCTTCACTCCAGTTATAATGTGTGAACCCTCGCGGTCTTTCAAAACCTCCGGCGGGGTAATGTTAAATTTCTCGGATATAAGCTCAATGATTCGCGGCGAACAAAACCCACCTTGACAACGCCCCATTCCAGCGTGGCATCTACGTTTTATTCCGTCAACAGTCCTCGGCGGAATCGGCGAGTTAAGAGCTTCCAGTATTTCGCCCTCGGTTATATTTTCGCAGCGACAAACAATTCGTCCGTAAGTAGGATTGTTGCGTATTAGCTCTGCGCATTCTTTCTCATTTAAATATCTGAACCGAACAACTTCACGATTGTCGATAAACTCACTCTTTTTACT